>Ga0315913_1001611_pt1 | contig 25200 bp, 9 predicted proteins | sample MpolsnodulesMG_FD_207736 | JGI IMG/M metagenome (GOLD analysis project Ga0315913, IMG submission 207736) | Medicago polymorpha root nodule microbial communities from Los Angeles, California, United States - small nodules | ecosystem: Host-associated > Plants > Roots > Nodule | place: USA...
GCCTTTTAGAAATTTCAAATTTTCAAGTTCTACGTAATCATGAGATAGAGAAAATATTAAGATTGAAGTTCTTGGAAGCATTAGTCCCCTCCCTCACCCTCCACCTCCCCCAAAATTTCAAATTCAAATCATATGATCAAATCCATGAGAAGATTTTGAAAAAGAAAATTAGGCTACCAACTTGAACTAATAATTAATACACAAAAAGGCCATCTAATATGTAATATGAACTAGATTTGTATGTACTGAACTTTTAAAGTTCCACACAATCTTGTATCGATCATATATACTGTTATGTACTTTTACAGAAAGAAGCTGTATCACTCATCATGCAATCTGTCATAGGCACACACAATATCTTGATGATGAGACTCAATGCAGTTCTTTACCAAAGCCACAGTTTCCAAACGATAACAACAACAACAATATCTCAGAAAAAGCGATCGGTCATGAGCAAAAATGTCATAAAAGCTGTGAAAACGACTGCAACGGTGCTGATAGAAGATTTATGTCCTGCACTTTTAGTAGGTCTACGTGGAGGAAGTGAACATTCCATTCCATTGAAGTATACCTTAGAAGGAAAAGCGTCACGCTCGACATTGAAATTTTTAGTGTGTTTCTTATGAAAAGAAATCACAGACTGTTGTTTCCCTGGCACCCTTGGATCATATTCATGAGTTCCATTAGTTTCTCCTGCTAAGTAATTCATATCTTTAAGTCCTTGAAAGAAAACGGTTTTGATACCGGGAATTCTTGTTCCATTAAATGAATAAACATCTTGAAAATCTTCAAAAGACTTGTCGAACTTCATTGCAGTGAACCAATCTTCAAAAGAGAAATCCTCCCAATTGAAAAGTGTAATCCTAGCCGTCCAGCCTTCCTTGTGATCTGAACTAACATGCCAGTTAATACTAACAGGACAATTATCTCCACAAGGTAACTTACTCGGAACACGGCGATGTTTGAGTTTCGCCCAAGCCTTTGCCTTTGCGGTTCTATTCGCGAAAGGGACAAGAAGTGCATCAGGTGGAAGAAGTAAAGGCGAAGCATTAGGATTACATTGCTTTGTATCAGGACAACCACATGCACAAGTGTTACAAGGGATGGCAGATTCATTATAGAAAGCCGAGAACGAAACACAACAGCGATTCTCTTTCGGCTTGGGTTTGGTAATGTTGCAAACTATTTGCCAACTAGCAACAGCCGTTGAAATTGCGTTAAGTCCAGTTGGATCAGGAAACTGCTGTGGATCAACCCTAACTGGTGCTCCACATGTGTATTTAGGGTTAATGACACCATCAATTTTCCATTTCTTTGGTGGTGTAAGTGCTGTTCTGTTATTATTATCAGGTGGCATTTTGTACACTTGTACCTGAAAAAGTGATCTTGCTTTGTTCTTATCCATAACAGGTGGTAAAACAGTACCATTCTTACAACAAAAAGGTAATTTACCAACTTTTTCATCTAACTCTTTTTCAGCTGGAAGATCAGAGAGAAGAGGATTCTTTTGACAGTTTGCAACTTGAGAGAAATCTAAGCTACCATAGTATTTTCCGGCAGGACCGTATAAACATTCCGAAGGATCTTTCCTGCGAGCGTAAGCGCCTTTCAATGAGTAAATGAATTCTCCATTTGGCCATTCCCATGTTAAGTTCCAATGATCAAGACGACCTAATGGGTGGTTGTTGTCTATGGTTACTTGCGCAAAGTAGTTCGATTGGAAGGCTTGAAGTATGTCGTATGCTATGGTTAGATCTCCGTAGCGACGAGGCATGAACTTTGTTTTCTTGGCTAGTTTGGCTTTTGCTTTTGGGTCCTTTTTGCAACATACAAACATTGTTGTACCTGCATCACGATAACCCACATTATAAATCAATAGCAAAATCTTATTCTCAGTGCTAGTATACAACTTTATATTTCTATAAATATGCAGAAATTGTTCCTAACATATCACAAGGTGGGTTCCCGAAGCCCTTCTTGCACATGGAAATCGGCAACAGAAATATTAGACTTAGATCCTCTCGATCTCCTCCATCCCTCCAAACAAGTCTCACGATTAATTTAATTGTTGAGAGTGTTGATCTCTCCATGGTTAAATTAATTCAACGATTGAGATTTTTATTGGAGCGGTAAGGGGGACCGGGGAGGGAGGATCCATCCGCTACAATATCCATCGAATCAAACCAAGTCGAGTACCACCCTTATACATAAATTTGTTTTTTTAACATTTTAATTTGTAGAATAGTTGTGCATACGAGAAAGCATCATCAATAGAAACCATCCCTTTTATTTCAGAAAAAATTAACAATTAAGGAATAGAATAGTCAAAATAGAAGGAAAAAAACTTACAAACATGGTAATTTTTTCATATAAAAGTTAAACAAAAATAAACATGCAATTCGTTTAATCAACCATTATAAAATGGTAAAGTGGTTAATAAATTATATCAAGAAGGGAAAGACTAGGCTGGTTAGTTGATCTACTTCTAGTTGATTGACAATTCTGCACCGATCTCCAATCGATTGATAATTAATTTTATGAGTCTATACTCTGCCACGTTATTGCTATATAGTTTTCCTTGTTTGGACTTCGACCCCTTTTACGAAGAAAAAAACAAAGGGCATATGATACCTGAGTTTGATCCCTAATAATGATAAAATAACTTACGACCAAATTTTATTTACCTCCCATCAAACACATATAGAGGTGAAAATTATATATATAAACATAATAAGAGACATAAATAATAAAGGTGAAAATTATATATATAAACATGAAATGAGACATGCATGCATGCATGAAGAGATAATAGATATAAAATACCTTGACGCATAGGGTTGGGGCATTTGAAGCCATCATTAACAAGCTTAATAGTTTTAGGCATAGGTTTACCACTTTTACCAAGTCCAAACTGAGTCCCACTCATCTGAATCCTAACAGCGATTTGATTCCAATCATTAGCTGTTGAAATTGCAGTCTTCAAATCCATCATAGAACTCCCAGCAATTGTAGTGCCATTCCCTACCTCAGCCGGAAAATCTTCCAAGTCAACCGGAACAGCCCCATCGGCTGAAACAAGAACCTCCTTATGCTGAAACCCAATATACATCTGCCAACCTTTCAATTCCTCATCTCCAACATTCGTCAACGACGCTTCAGCTTTAAACGCCCACGCTTGTTTCGCCACATTATTTACGTGGGGCCATTCCTTCTCCCTTGAATTCAAACTATAGGTTAGAAATATTCCGTTGCAGGTGTCAAGACCCTTAGGTGGTGGTGGTGGTACTGCTGCTGCGTCATAGTCGTCAAATTGTCCATAACAAATTTCCAAACCCGAAAACACAAATACACACGACAACAACAATAATAAAAGTGTTTGGTAAGAGGAAGTTTTTCCTTCCTTCTTCAAAATTTTCATGCTTGTTACCTTGGAAACAACAATCACTATTGTTTTTATTTATTTAATCTTGCTATAGTTTTTTGGTTTTGTGTGTGTAAAGAGGATGGTGATAATTAAGAAGGTCGGCCGCGGTAATACGCCGCGGCTGAACAGGAAGGAAACTTGAGGGAGAAGAGAAGGTAATGTTGTGTTTTATTTATATGATGGAGAGGGAAAATTGGAAGAGAAAGGTCAAGATGAAAGTTATATTCCGCTAGTTTAAGCGATTGTTTCGGAGGGACAGGTAAATTTGTATGCTATATTTGGCAAATCAAAGAATTAATTAGAAGCTTGCATTTGTAAGGTTGTTTATAATAAAAATAATTTTTGTTTATTAATTATAATAATATTAATTTGTTTATAGTTGTTGTAATGAAAAAACGAATGAAAGAAAAGAAAGTTAGTAATAACCATATTCACTTTTATGTTATGCTTAATTGTCGTTATGTGAACTTCCATACTAAATTGTGGTGAGTTTTAGTTTAGTTTAAACCGTTAACAACTCTTCTCGAGAAATAAGGTGACATTAACTTATGGTTTGTGTATAAATTAATTATGCTGAATTTAGTAAAAGGTAGCTGTTCACGAAGGAATCAAACAATAAGGTATCAAACAAAATCTTCCTAAATATAATAAGGGGTCTATATACTTATCAACAATAAAAAGAAATAAGTGGTGTATATCAATTTCAATATAATTTAAATTTAAATTCAATTAATATTTTTTGTAAGAAATCTAATTTAGTGTCTTCGTACTAAAATTTAATAATAAAAGTAAGGTTGCATATAATGATTTGCGTATATAACTAAAAAATAGAGGATAGGTTTAAATATGTTCCCACAAAAAAAAAGTTTAATATGTTTTTAATTCATGCAAACATAAAAGTTTATACTTTTAGTCTATAAAAAAAAACAAATTACTTATTGATCTACAATCTTTTCTTAGAGATCCAACTATTTTAAAGTAAGCAACTCACTTTACAATAAAAATGAATATTTTTAATCATTTTACAAACTAAAGATATATACTAAAAGAACATCAAAACAAATCACGATTGTATTAGAAATAACAACTCTTACTTTTCTAACTTCGCATCTTACTCGAGTAGCCTAATTCCGTTTTGTTTCATGTGGTCGATTTATATGATGGATAAAAATGTCATTTTTATCGGAAGAAGTGATAATAGGGGGAAAAAAAAGATGCAAGAATAAAGAAATTGTTTCTACTCCAGTGCTAACTTGAACAAAACACCGCTGGTTGGTCCATAATCACATTAGAATTCAGATTACGTAAAAAGTAAGTCTTCGACCAAAAAAAAAAGTAAGTCGAAAACAAGAGGAAAAAATAGGGACTTTATTTCAAAACAATGATAATAAGGTTGAAAAGAAAAATGAAGATATCCAACACGCACGAATTCATCTTTCTACTTCAATTTAGCAAGTCGAAAAGGTGCTGGTCAATGGTCATGGAGTTGTACTTGTCTAGTTTCAAATTATTTGAGAAATTACATGGTACAAGCACACCTTGAAAAGTGCTAAAATTGTTGTGAAGCCAAAAATATGGAATAACTTTCTAAAATAGTGCCTTGAGATATTAATATGTTCTCTTTAAATACAGTAAATATATTTTTGCAAGAAAATTCTGAAATTGGAGTAATGACAAGGCTGCTCAAAGTCATGTACCAAATCCTAATAAAGTCAGAGCAGTGCATTCTTTTTCTTTATGTACATCACATGATTTTTCTTTACATGTAAGCCAAAAAACCATGTCAGTTGACAGTTATCTCCTCCATGTTACTAATCTCCTCGGTATAATGAGTCTTTGGCTCTAAATCAATGAACTGATTTGATTTACTAGCTAAATGGGAAATGCTAACCCTCCCTTGTCGCTTAATATAATCAGCAACAGCTTTCATCTCTTCCTGTGAGATGTAAATGAATTTACCCCTATCATCCATGACACCCGAAAGCCGACCTGACACATAAATAAATCATTATTAGTGTTTGCCCCTAGACAGCCCAAAGTGAGAAAAAACTTCCATTTGATACACCCATAAAACCTACGTAGATGCTAGAGTAGGCATAAAGCCTAGCCATTTTTGTAGGAAACTTCTAAGTAAAATCAATAAGAATATAGACAGCCCATAACTTGCAACAATAGAGTATAAGTATAAATAAAAAATTAGCAGTCCCAATTATGTTAAATATTTCTTCTACTTATTCAAGCCCTTGCGAATGACATGGCATTTAATCTAACATGGTAAATTGATTGTATATGAATTCAAAAGGAGTAGTTGGTGATGGAGAAGACAAGAACTATAATGAAAAATAAACCAGGGGGAAGTGTATATATTTCTTTTCATGGATGATAATTTAAAAGAAAGGATACACGAAAGGCTCTTACCCATACTTTCCAGAGACGTGATGCGATTGATACATTCCTGCATAAGTTTACGGTGTCATAAAAAAGAAATCCCATAAATGAAAAATTTATTACTCAGATTTAAGAAATTGATTCATGAACAAATTCAAAGAGCACCAACAAACTGTAAATAGGGCTCCACTACTTAGAAACATTAGAAAAGGATCTGATCAGTCAGTTTCAAGAACAACAACAACCAAGCCTTATCCCACTAAGTGGGGTCGGCTACATGAATCAAATTATGCCATAATGTTCTATCACAAACCATATGCTAATCATGCCTATGTTAGTCTTGTTATGCATAGCTAGTCCCAAACCCAATAAAAGGAGAGGGTTGTGTTTGGCAGTTGATAGCCAATGTAAAACACTGTCAAACCTCTATGACATGGGATCTGACCAGTCACGTTAACACCATAAAATTATCGAGTTGTTGAGACAACATCCTATTAAAATATGGTTCAGGTTTGATTCTGTTGTATCACAAGATTCAGTTACACAATCACTCTCTCTCTCTGATTCTCCTCGTCTCTATGAATATCAATTTTTAACAGTATATAATAAGTATACATTTTCCCTATTAGAATCTGTGATATGATCCTTGAATGTATACTTATTAGACACTCGGTTTTTAAAACATTGGATACAGTCTTTGTATAGCCGCCGCAGTATTAATATAAATATACAATCGCCCATGAATTGAGCCATTGATTAGTATGTTTTCTGCCACACATCTCCTTTGTTTCCCTTCCTCGATAAAAATTGTCTACAAGATATCAGTGATATCATCTATGTTGAACATTTGGTTCTCCCTAGCTTCCATTACAAAATGTGAAATAAAAAATCACAAAAAAAACTAAAAACATTCAATGTCCTCGGGATAGGCTGATCATTCTAATTTATATTTTATACTAACTTCCAATTAATAATGTTTGGGAAAAGAAGTTAGATATTAGTGGGATGGTGGCGAGTGATCTAACTGGCCAATGGCTTATGGAATATAAGGGTGCGTTTGGATGGAGGGTTTAGGAGGGGAAGGAAGGGGAGGGTTTAGTTTTCATTTTTAAATCACGGACACTATGAAATGTTTTTTAAAAAGTTAACATATTAACATAATAAACGATCATATAATACTTCAATCACACTTGATTTATTTTAAAAAAACATGTTATATAGTCCGTAATATAAAAAAGAAAAGTAAACCCTCTCCTCCCTTCCCCTCCTAAACCCTCAATCCAAACACACCCTAAGAGTCTCTGTACTAGTCATGTTTGTTAATATAAACCGAAGGATAACTCATTGAGTGAATAACTGTATATAACCGTGGAATACTATGTTCTCTCTATTACATCACGCTTTATTTTCCCATTGTCTTTTCACTTGTTTTCTGTCAACACTGCTAAAAATTTCTACAACTAAATGTGTAAGTAGAAAGGTAAAACAAGATGCAAAAGATCTATCATGTAAATCAATAAACATACTAGCATAGGAGAATTTATTATTCTGTGACACTGTTGCTCCCATAAACTAGCAGCAACAAACAATATAAAAAAAAAAAGAAGAGGTGATAGAGGGAATAGATTGGTCGATTCAGATAAAGGAAAAGAATAGAAAGAATACCTGTGTACGCAATTTAAATTCTGCAGCAAGATCTTCTAAGGGAACACATTTGTGCTTCTGAATGATTACAAAAAATTGATGTCTAAATTAGAACAGTTATAAAACCTCCCACATAGTTACAATTATAACCCTAGCTAATTTCCATTAGGTTTCGATGCCATATGGACATAAATAAACGTTTGACAACTTATCAAGGCAAAATAAAGAGTGAGGATATAGAAAGTACAAAACAGAAAATAACCTTTATATATTCAACAAAATTGGTAAGCAAATCTTCAGTTTTATCCTGCTCCTCTTCGAGTGTACCTTCATCATCAACTGAAAATTCACCTTTCCACTTGTCAAACTCTAACGCAGCAGCTTCCTCTTCCCTAGCCTTTTGAGCTTTGGCTTCCTCTTCCTATATGAATGTGTGCTTTTCAAATCAATAGACCATAAGAAAGCCCATCCTAAGATTAAACCAGAACAAGGATGTTGACTCACCAACTTGCGCTCCTGTGCCTCACGCTCTTCATCCTTCAACCTCCGCATTTCTGAATAACGGTCTTGCTTTGACTGCCGAGCTTCTTCGGCCTTTCAAAAAGATGTACAAAAATCTAATCAACGACTTAGATTTCAATCAACATAGATCCCATCTCCCCCATTGAATAACAAGCAGCAGGCATACGTAAAATGTATAAAAAAAACCAACTAGTCATTTAACCAATGAAAACACTAGTTCAATATATAATGCTCTAATTGTGATAAAATCATGTGGAACTGGTAACAATTAAATAATATTCAATGGAATTTTATATAATATACTAAGAGGGGTAACCTTGGCGCAACTGGTAAAGTTGTTGTCATGTGACTGAAAGGTCACGGGTTCAAGTCTTAGAAACAGCCTCTTGTGTAAAAAACAGGGTAAGGCTGCGTACAATACACCCAATGGTGGGACCCCTTCTCGGACCCTGCATATGCGGGAGCTCTAGAGCACCGGGTTGCCCTTTTTTTTTTATATAATATACTAAATATTAGTCAAACAATTTTTTGAAGGAAAATAGTCAAACAATTATATTTAGAGTTAGAATATTTATAACTTCAAAGAATAAAAAATTGGATGCAGTAATATTTTAAAATCCAAAATATATGTACCAGAAATCAAATAACAAATAAGAAAAGACAACAAATTGATGGCATAATAATCAACTACTAGTGTTGTCAAATAATTGTGCAAAGTCTCAGAACACTAAACAATAGGGTATTGTATAAAATAGAGTCACGGCTGTAGCAATATAGTGCTGCTTAATCATTGTACCCATTTTTAATAATGATTGATGACCTGAGGACAAAATTAAATTGTTGATGTTCTCATAGGGCTTGCACTCGCTTTCTCCCACTTGTTTATTGTTCTGTTCTCAGTACGTTTGTGCTCTGTTGTGTACACAACAGATTTTGATTTATGAGATGGATTCATTCGAGTGAAGAAATTTGACAAACAAAACGGATTTGGTTTTTTAGCTCGAGAAAGTGAGCAGAAGAAGGTTTCTGCTGGCGCTCATGGTTGCAGCAAAGAACAGTAGAAAATCCACCAAGGAGGGTTTTGATGACACTCTCAGGGTTAATTGGTTAAAAGAAGGTCAAGATTTGGAGATAGAGAAGGGAAAGGGTCTCGATCTCAGCTAAGAGAGGCAACAATGGAAGCCAAATCATCCTTCGTATTATCTCTGCTACGTCATTCTTTCTCCTCCTTTGCTCCCCCTTTATCTAAAATATTATTTCCTTTTGTTTTTCGAAAAAGTCTCAACATCAAACCGTTCCAAACAGGTGAGTTGTCCGTATTTACCAGCTCATAACCAGTTCCTTCAGGTTTTAACTGGTTTTTAGCAGAGCAATTCTATAGGTTAATTGTCCGATACAGTTTTGGGATGATGTCTTGAATAATAAATTTTTCACCAATATCTGAATATCATGTCTGTATAGTGTTCCTCAAAGTAATCCTATCATGTGCATGACAGTTTGAACAATAGTTTGATAATTTACATGATTTATAAACGTCAGTAACCTTATTAAACCTTCATATACACATAACATCTTTCATTCCGAGAAACTCTCCGTTTTGGTTAGTCAAACTTAAATTATTATGCTCTTTGACACAGGTTTTGGACACATTGCAAATAACAAGAAGCCAGACAAATGTATATCTTAGTATCTTCAATAATGAACAATATTAACAATAGAAAAACGAACCAGTTTTCAACGTGGAATAAGGAAAGAATACCTGCCGCCGAGCTTCCCTCTCTTGCCTTTTGAGTTCCTTTTTCTTTGATGCCTTGGCCTCATGCTCATCACCAGCAGCTTCATTGTCACTTTCATCTCCAGACTCTGTTCAAATGTATACAGTTGATCACTTCACAAATTCAACTCAATTTCAAGATGCAATCCATGAACATTATTACCACAAAGCACTACTAGTTTGACGATATTTCCACATAACGAAAACAGAGAGCCAAAAAACAATGGCAAGTAGTTGACTCCACGTTATGAAATACACCCTAAACACTTGAACAAAATATAATGAAGAGGTATCTAGTGAAATACAAAAGTAAAGGAATACGCACAAAGATCCCCCAAACTACTGCAGTTTAAATTTTCAAGCCCACCAACCCTTTCAAGTAGAAAACTATGCATCTACGTATGTATTTCTTTTGACATTGCCTTTAACGTGAAAGTATGTTGATTTAGAAGCTACACATTGTAGCTTCTACATTTACACGATAAAATACCGCTTATCGAGCTTATCTAAATAAATACCGTTAATCGGAAGGTGGCGGTGAGTCAAACTCACTCCCAAACATATGCTCAACCTAAATTGCATCTCTTACTATATTTATTCACCAGGGCATTGTATCAAACATATAAACCCACAAAATCATCCTTAAACCATAGTACAACTACAACATTTTCAAATTAGCCCTTAAATAATAGAAATCATGTAAAATTCTCTAATGATATTTTATACATCAATTTAGTCCATGAGTCAAAATGATTTGCATTATCTCAAACTAGTCTTCAAAATACCAACATAGAGACTAATTTGACCAACATAATTTCAATTTATCCATTGTCTTCGTAATTTAAACTAATTTCTCCAACTAAAATACACATTCAGTCACTTCAAGCATGTTTCACGCACTAAGGGTGTTTATTTGGATTGAGTAAGTATCCTCTCCATTTCTCAAAAGAAGTAGAGCGCTCAATTACTATAGATTTTGGTGTATAGAGGATTAATAAATATCAATATTTGTGAAAATGTGTGATTTTGTTTATTTTATACACTGAAAACTATAGTAATTGAACTCTCCATTTCTTTTGAGCAATGGAGAGAATCTCTACTCATTCGGATCTACTTATTTGAGTCTATACAGTGACATAAGCACCTATGAGACTGTTTGGAAGAGCTTATGGAATCAACTTATAACATGTTAGTTGTTTTCACCTTATTTAGATAAACTCTCCAGGGTAGCTTCAGAAAATAACTTATAACGTACTACATATGAAAACATTTTGACATTATTTTATCTTTTATTATCGAAATAGCTTATACATAAACACTTAACACTTATATGATAATCATTTATGATATAATCACTTAATTAAGCCGTTTATCCAAACAAGAATTAATTCAATTATTTATTCTTTTTTTAATTTTTTAATTCAATTATTTATTCTAATCCATCATCATACAAAACGAAACGCAAATAAAATAAAATCAAAACAATCAATAAACCTTGTTGAGTTGCAGGCGGAGCTGATGAAGAGCTAGCACCAGACGCAGCGGTTCTCCGACGCATGCGGCGAGTAGCGGTGGCACGTGCAGCAGGTTCTCTGACCGGAGCCTGATGATTCAGTCACAATTAAACTAAGAATTCGAGTTTTAATGTTAAAATGTGGTGAAATTAGGGTTTTGGATTGGGAATTGCAAACCTGATGAGCTTCTTCGGTGGAAGATGAAGATGAAGATGAGGAAGATTGAGAATCGTGATGGCGTTTCCATAGGTAGAGTGGAATTAGTGCTGCAATGAGAAGTGTAGAGAGGATTGCTACGAAAAAATCATCCATTGTTGATGATGCAGAGAAATCAAATTCTATCTCTGCGGTTTCTATTGTTCTTCGGTTTGTAAAAAAAGATTAAAGTAGTTAAAATAGAAAAGTCAAACGTTTAAAATGTTGTACAGTATTGATGAAGAAAAAAATAATTTAATTATAAAATATAGAGGTTCAAATTTTATTTTATTTTATTTTTTTGACAAAAGAGGTTCAAATTATTTAAAACACGCAAGAGCGCTTGGATAAGATATCAAAAAAAAATTAAAATTTTTACATTGTTTATATTTATTCTCTTATAATTTGTGGAAACTTAAAAGATAAGTAAGTTCGCTAGGATTAAATTGCTTAATCGCTTTCAAATATATCTTCACGTTCGATTAAAACTATTTAAATTATCGTTGATTTCTCAATGATTGATTGATCTCATGACATTAAAGATTTGACGATGTTTGAATGTTAAACCTAAATATATTCTTAGAGTTTAGATTGTTTAACAAATATTATTTTTTTTAAATTCAGTATCTGGTCAATAATCGACTAATCCAAACGATCTAATCCCATCATCTACTTCTGATGGCTCCAGTTAAAGCTACAACGAAGTTCTGTATGCACTAGCCCACTGAAATTGACACCGGAAGGCATGAAATACGAGACCTTGAGGTGAATCTCAAGTAAGCACCACCATACCAACTCAAGTGGGTTAAATCAAAGTATCATTTTATGATTGGTAAACTCAACTCATAAGAGCATTAAGATCAAAGATAAAACACTGATATCATGAATGTGTGTTTTGAAAAGGAAGAAGAAAAATAAAAAACCTAAAATAAAAAACATGGATGCGGTGTGGGTTGATGTCAAACACCAAAAATAAGTGTGTGATAAGACCTAAAATAAGAAACGGCAATGGTTTTATTGTTTTGAAAAATAAAGTGAAATTGATAAAATTATCATTTAACTTCAAGTGACTTAAAATATTGTTAAGTGGATTTGTTTACTAAAAAAAAAATGAATGTAAATCGTTAACTTACTTACTAATGTTTTTAGATGAATGTAAATTAGCCGTCTTCATATATCGTCAAATCAAAAGAAATACATCATAGCTAGTTACATCTAAATCTAATCTCAACAAATGAGAAATTAGCGACTCAACTCATGATAGCTTCACACAAAGAGAAGAAATTAAGATGAAAAAAACATCCAAGAATGAAGATCCTCAACTCATAGATTGCTTCTTTACCTTTTTGTTTGTGCTTTGCTTTATCTGTATTATCCGAAAGTATATCAAAAAATGAGAGCTTGAGATTTATTTATAGTTGCAGGATAAGTGGAAGAAACAAAAAAATGATATGGAAGAAGCAAAAAAGAGTACTTTTTACTGATCTTGAAATCGGGGTTCAATTTCAACCAGATGTTGCAATGATCATTGTCCTCGTAAATTTCCTTTGCACAAGGGAGAAAGTGAAGAAATCTATGAAGGTTTTTTGAGCTCCGGTCGGGTAGGATGTAAAACACCTATGATATAAGTAGGACTTCGAAAAAATGTTTAAAAGGAAAGCACTAACTTGCATTAAGATACTTACGTTAAGAGTTGAACATCTAGTTGTTTGACAACTTAATCGATAACCATTATTTTACAAAAAAGAAAAAATATATGTATTAGCACAAAAATCAAAGCAATAGAGAGAGAAAATAAAAATATAATATAAGTATGAGAGAAAAAGTTGTTAAAAAAATGGTTGTACAAATATCATTTTTAAGTTAAGGGATCAAACTCTACCTCAAAAATAAATTAAGAGATTAAAAATGTGTTTAAGCCAAGATAAAACACTAATAAAATGAGTAAGTGTATCCTACAAAATTGCCTTTACCATTACCCCATTTTTTCCCTTAGATAGAAATCGATCACCCCCTTAATTTATTATTTTCCTTTAAATGGTAAATGTTAGCATTCTTAGTTTTTACGTTGAAAATGGAGATTGAACTCTTAACATTCTTATCACTCTACTCCTTAATTCAAATCACCAATGGTGGGCTCAAATACTTGCATACAAGTTTGGACTTCCAACAAAGCTACTATGTGTCGTTTAATTAAAAATGAACATGCAATGTAATTCAACTTTTTGAGATTGAAGAACGATTATCTTTCCATCGATAGCTTGAGTCAAGCTTCACGTTGGTTAACAATCGTTGTCACCTTAATTGCACTACTATGACTAGTTTTTCGAGTTTACTCTAGCATACCGGTAATAAAGATGAATGGAAAAAGTGTGCATTGGAGAAGTTTCTCATCGTTGGCATCGACAGTGGGTGGGTCTCGTTTTCGTTTTAGACAGATGGGAAGAAGAAAAAAAAAAGACAAGACAAGAAGTAACTCCTATGACTCACTTAATGTTTGATTCTCAGCCGTATATTTTAAATCAAGGGTTAACATTTAATTCTATCATTCACTCATAACAAGCAAAAGTGATTGACGATTTTTTGTTTTTGGTGGGGGGTTTATGGTGGACATCAATCATGCATTTAGAAGGAAGCTACAAATTGTAGCTGTTAATTTCATAATAATACAGTAATCGAACAAACACCACTCGGATCTGATAGTGCTAAATAGAAGAAACTCATTTAGATCAAACTTTTATGAACCAAGGGCAAAATCATCTTTAATATTGAAGGGCAAAAAAACCAGAACCGACAACTGTACAGTATTTTTTCTTGTTCAAGAAAGATTATCAAAATAGTTGTTTATTATATCAAGTATTCTTTTTAATGGTGACTAGAATCCAAGATCTTACTCTACTTGAAAAGAAAGAGCAGAAGACTTCGCCACTTAAACCAGCATGAATGATTTTATTTGAAATAATTTAAAAACTTGCAGAAATCGGGCAATCCAGTTAGGTCATAAGACCTTTTTAATTGTTAAACAATAAAAACTTGTTCCAAACCATCGGCATCTGAGATGTCGAATCTGGTATAAAAACACATAGCACGGTAAACATAAAGTAACACATCCAAGCATCTGAAATATTAAATGAAGTCTTATAAAACTCCTTTGATACATATTATTGAAGCAAACACCACATAATGTCATAAATTCCATAATACCGCATGTCATAAATTCCATAATACTGCATCACAACTGTTGAAAATACCAGACCACAAGAAATACCACAATCACATATATATACCCAGCTCGAAATGAGCCAGATACAACTTAACACTTTTAAGTTTCCAGCTGCTCAGAAACCATGAATTTTAATATGCTCCTTCTTCACAATTCCAGCCTGTTCAAATTCACAAGTGCAGAGGGATAAGGACTTTGTTAACAGAATTAAAGATATATCAGAAGTTCATGATATATTCAGTTTTCCATACAATGAAAGGCGAGAATAGATGTTTTCCATACAATGGAAGACAGAATAAATGTTTGTCACTACATGGTAGACCAAATATGAGAAGCTATCCAATAATCAATGAAGAATACAACAGATCGTTGTAGATTACACCCAACAGTGATTCACTAGTTATCTGAATCTGTTCTATAGAGGCATACATCCACTAAATATAAATTTATGGGTGAAGACTGTTTACCCAAGTCCCAGGAAAGGCAACACTCTATAAGTGCCAACCTGCTCAAAGGACTGGCCAGAAAAGATAAAAATTGCAGCATCAAACAACTCATGTAAGTCTTTTAAAAACATATAAAGTTTCATTACAAGATCATTCCCAATCAGGAGGAAAAAATATACCTGTTTAACAAAAATAGTTGATATTATAGGAAATAGATAATAGCTTATTGCTAAGAAGCTTAACAGTGAACTAAAAGTACTTAATAAAATTAGTTGTTGAATTAACTGACAAACATAAAATAATGTCAAATGACATATTTATATGATTATTTAAATTCTGCATAATGGGATAAACTCATTTTCCAAACAGCTCTATTTTCATTAACAAGTTTATCAGCTAGTCCAATAAGCTAGGCAGCTACCTTGTACGCCTTTAAAAACAGACTTCTTATTACTAATAGAAAACAGGCTCTGAAGACCAGAGAAACTTAATCTCGGACAGCCACTCAGATTAAATTACACCACAGAAAATACCAGAAATAAAACAGAAAAATAAAAAAGGGAGGATGGGTACTTAACCAGAGAAACATGTGGATCTCCGGATAGACAAAAATTAAAAAATGTTGAGTACATCGAACAGTATACTTCATAAAACCAATGATGTGAAGTGATTCATTACCTGGACTAGGAAGGTAGATACATTCTTCCTCTGATCGCCTTGAAGTTGAATAACCTACACCATAAAAAAATGTTATTTGAAGCAACAAGGGGTAGATAGATCACTATCTAACAAGAGAATGTCAAGACATACCTGTCCTTGCTCTGGGTCCTGGACAACTGTACCATTACAACAAAACTCCTTCTTAAGGTCTTTCAGAATCTTGTTGTAACTGAATTCTTTCTTCAATCCCTGGACAGTAGTCAAGCTTTTTCTACCATTTCGCTGCTGTATACGAATATGGACGTACTCCTTTGATGACCCAGCACCGGCGTCCTCAGCATTTGCCTCAGCAAAAGGATCTAAAATTATTGCCACACATCCCAAACATGAGTCAAATATCATATCGTAATAAGCTAATCAAGAGTTAAACTTAATTATCATGATCAAACAGAAACCATCTATTTATATTTTTAATCTTAGTCTACATAATGAGTATAGCAAGAGGCTGTAAGTATCCATTTTTAATTTCTACTACAACTTTCACAAACGTTAAAATCCTAAGTATCAATGCATTAATCCACCAATATTAACGCACCCCAAAATACTATTGCAGAAAAAAGATCTGTACAATAATTGGCATCTTTTAAGCATATTGTTCAATGATGGAATGAAACCTTCACACACGCCATAAAACCGAAAGTATCAAAGCATTAAAAACCCAATCTTAAACCACCTTAAGCACCCCAAAAAAAACAATTTCAGAAGAAAGTTCTGTACAATTCATGGCAAGGTATAATACATCTATGTCCAAGAACAATACTTAACTTTTGCCAGAACAGTACTTTAAGCATATTGTTCAATGATGAAATGAAACATTCACACATGCGACAAAACCCAAAGTATCGAAGCATTAAAAACCCAATCCTAAACCACCTTAAGCACCCCTAAAAAACTATTTCAGAAAAAAGAAATTCTGTACAATTCATGGCAAGGTATAATACATCTACATCCAAGAACAATACTTAACTTTTGCCAGAACAATACTTTTAACACTCTGATTATAGTTATAAGTAAAAAATGGGGTCAACATCATGTCCAAAAAGTAAAAGTGAAAGCAATAATGAAACTAGAAGATAATCAAACTGAGGAGAAATTCATCTACGTTTAATATAAAAGAGAAAATAGCATTTATTAGTAACTTGTCAGGTATAAATAATGAAACCTAAAGATAATCAAACTGAGGAAAAATTCAAAACATGAGATATGCTAATGTTATTAATCTGACAGCATTTTCAAGGAACCCAACCATACACTACATAATTGGACAACTTAGGACTACCCTTTCCAGAACAATTAATCTGACAGACAACATGCATCAATAGGTATAGATGTTCCAACTTACCGTAGGCAGTAGGAATTTGTGCGTCTAATTCAGACATGAAACTTAATCTCCAAAATAGAATGCCCCACCAACCAGATAGCTCAAACCTAGAATTAGAATCAAAACAACAGCTGAATTATAATAACAATCTCGACACAATAATACAACATCAAAATCATTGTCAAACAATCATCCACAAATCCAACAAAATATATATCTATCAGCGCCGATAAGCATGGATTCCACTTGTGTGACATTGTTGTGGGGAATGTCACATGACATTGCCCAACCACAATAAGCATGGATAATTTCATAAATTCATCAACAAATCAGCATCCACGCCCATCACAAACTCTAAAAAGCACGGCTAAACATGGGTTGAAATCAAATTACTCAATCAAATTCAATATTTCTTTAAACAAATCACCCCTAAAATTCATTTACAATATCTTAATGTTACAAAACAACTCATTCACAATATCACACCACATGCCTAAAAATTGATACACAAATTATCTCTTAAAAATAAATTACCCCCAAATTTCATTTACAATATCTTAACAGTACAAATCAATTTACCCACTATGTTAAACCAAAAAACTAGAAATTGATACCCAAAAAATTGGGAATTTATACTATGTTAAACCAAACACCTAAAAATTGAAATTCAAAGATAAAAGCTTGAACATAAAAGTAATATTAAAAAATCAACTAGATCTGAATCCCAACACTTACTCGTCCAAAAATTAGAGACAAAACCCGAAACTTCACAAAATTAACAAATCTCTAAATATCAACAAGAGAAACGGTTTCAATTAACAAGATCTGATCATAACGAAATAAAACCCTTTAAAATTTAGGCAAATTGAAATCAAAATTAGGCTAATTTTATCAAACCCTAAAATTAAAAAGCGAAAATTTCGATCTTAGAGAAAAATGATGAATGATCTGATTTTACCTGATCCTAGATTAGGGTTTCGATGCGTAAAGAACTGAGCGATTAGCGAAGAATAGAAACCCTAAAATTGGATAAGGAACGATCTTCTCTCGTTCGTTGAGATTGCGTTGTTTGGGAAAGAGAGAAAATAGGGAAGGGAAGAAAATATAGAGAAACTTTTGAGGGGTATTTTGGGTATGTTTGATTCTACCTGCGAAAATGGGTGAGGGTGTTTACGCGCTGGATATAGGTGGTGGGGTCCAGGAGATGTTTGTGATATGTTGGCGCGTGGAGTTTAGTTGCTTTGTTAAGGAGGTGGGAGTGAGGTTTTTGTATGAGGATAGAATTGTCAGTACAAATAGAGAGTAAGCAAAGTAGAAACGTATAGAAGCTTGGAAACAACGCATTCAGCATTTTGAGCTTTGCCAAATTTAGAGTGGATAAATTCGTTTGATCGGTTAAAAAATAAAGGATTAGACGACGATGAGAAAAACTCGAAGATATTGACATAACTTTTTGTCGTAAATATAAGTTGTCTTTAAACAAATCATAAAACAACTTTTTATCATTGATACATGCCTAAAATACAAAAATAATATTTTGTCCATTAAATATTATATAAAACAAAAAATTGTTCAATAACATAAAATTTTGTCATGCATCGTTATATTTTGTGTTGTTTAGTTCAATGCAACAAAAGTGTTAGAATATTATCTTCTTCATGAGTGTATTTCTAATAAGTGGTCTACCATGGACAAACTTTTAAAATATTGGGATTAAGTGAGTTTTTAAGATTACATTGTGTTTATTGGACCATGTCCAGAACAATCAACACTATTCACATTCACACGTTCAAAATATCATTGATTAAGATTAGGTGTTCTGATTCAAACTCAAAATTTTGAATTATAAAATAAAAATATGTATTATTTAGAATTTGTAATCAAGATCGTACAACCATCAGAATTCGTGATCAAGATCGTACAACCATCGATGCCCCGAGCACATTCATTTACTATGGGGAATCAAAACACGTGTTTATCATACATGATTGCATCTATTTCTTCTCTTTCCTCTCCCACACTAGATATGTGCAAAGACAATCGTGTATTGCGACCACAGTTTCCCTCGATTCATCACTTACTTACAAACCACATCTTTGTTGATTAGAGAAAAATACATTTTTTGAATACCAACTCGACGTGAGATAAAACATTTTTATTTTACTCTGATGTCCTAAAAATTGTAAAACACGTCTTAAATCACCCTAACCCTATTTTTATTTGTTTAAGAAATTATCACGTCCTATTATTACTAATCCTAACATTGTGCCTCTTTGGATGATAACACAATTCCCAGTGGTATAAAATTACTTTGTAGACTAAAAATGCTATTTGGGTCCCTTCCAACTTCCAACTTTAAAATTAAATCACCACTCTCACGATTTATAATGAGCAGAGATCCTCGGGTGGCACTTCAGTACCATTGAAAAACTAATGGTATGGTGGCATTACCAATCAGAGGCTGACACGTGGCACATAGTCATTAAAATAAAAAAAAACAAAAAGTCATTTTAAGTGAAAAAGAACCAAACGCGACTCACAAACTTTCCTCCTTCTTTCTCCCTTGCCTCTTCAACCCAAAAGCCGCCGCCACCACCGGTTTTCTTCGCGCGTCCGCCGTAATAACCTTCAACCACCACCCTCCGTCATACCATCGAACATCAATCTGTCACAGGCCGCCGGAGATTCACATCCCTCCTTCTCAATCTCATATTCAGTGGAATCCTTTAATTTTTGGTGTGTCAAGGGTTGCAGGAGAGTTGGATATGTTTGAATGATAAGATTAAGTTAAGTTTGGACAAGAAAACTGGATCAGATTAAGTTAAATTTGTTATGTGTATATGAAACTGGATCGATGGAATCCTTCTCAATGCGTATATGAAATTAAGTTTTATCCATCAATGATATCATTTTTTCTTCAATTTATTTTTTGTTTAGTATTCTGGTTTCTTTAGAACAATAAAATCAATTTTAGTTGAATTAATGAGAAGGTATACCTGTGATGATACTGATATAATAATGAAAGTTGCATACTAAGCTACATACGATTTTGAAAAAAAAAAAGAGGAGGTAATGAAAGTTGCTTCTCACATGATTCTCACATGCTGTTTTGAAAGAAAAGAGGAGGTAATGTGAGTCGTGTTTGGTTCTTTTTCACTTAAAATGACTTTTTGTTTTATTTTAATGACTATGTGCCACGTGTCAGCCTTTGATTAGTAATGTCACCATACCATTTGTTTTTCAATGGTACTGAAGTGCCACCCGAGATACTTGTAGTAAATCTCAATGAAAATTATAAAAATCAAAATATTATAGTAGTGACATAGAGAGAGTTAACCACTAATTTTCATCTTTTATCAAATTTCTACCAGCTAACACAAATGAATGAAATTCAATTTCCTGATACATTAAAAGATAATAAATTATATATTAAATAAAAACTCGAAATGCAAATCAATTAGCCGTGTATATGGTGAAACAACTGAAGGGAGTTGATGGTCTTGATATTTGTTGGCTAGATAAAATGATAGTACACGAAATATAAATCTATCAACCATGTACATGAATATGATGAAACAACTAATTATGTGGATAGTTTTTGGAATGTTGACTTACTTAAGGATTGGTTGTCAATTGAAGTGATCAATAACATTATTGTTCCTGTGGCTCCTACAAGTGATAACGAGCATGAGCATGCATGGGGACTAGATGTCGGAATGCAAAGTACACTACTTCTGCTACTTAAAATTAATTGTGTGAGTTCGACATGTTGGGTCACCACGACAAAAAGTGTGGCAGTTGGCAATTCTAGAGAAGGTGCGACATTTTTATTTGGATAGTTAAACATGAGTAGTTTATAGACTAACTATCGAAAGAATAAAATGTATTTGTATTTAGGATATCCTTTTTTTTATAATCGTTGTGGTGACACGTTGGGATGACCTTATTTGTTATTCAAGATTGTCCCATGACTATGATGGTGTGAGTTCAAGTGGTGGAAAGGACATAAGATACCGTTTTTTCCATGCATCTTTGAATGAGTGGGTGCAACTTAATCTTAATAACGTTAGCTACCATACATACTTAAATTGGTCGGAGGTGTGAGTTGTAAGTTTCCAATCGTTGTTTACTTGGAAGAATAAAGAGGAACACTGTATTAATTTCGAAAGACCAATGTTGCCTTGGAGTGATGTTTTGTACCCCCAACGACAGTATAACATTGTTACTATAACAAATATTCTTGGTGTAATCGTAGCCAAAGAGCATATTGGAATTTGTTTAGACCTTCCAACATTTCGTTGGATATAAATAAATACAGATGGGATGAATTGGGGTGGATTGAGAGCAGACTGTGGTGGTTTGTCTAAACTCATGGGTAATTGTAATTGTTATGTAGTAGTATTGTGGCGGGGTGTGTGGGGTCTTTAGAGAGCTTAAAATTGGCATGGAGATATGGGATTAGAAAGATGAAATTGAATCAATTATTATATATATGAGAAAACAAATGCCTACCAAAATTATTTAACTATCCCTGTTTTCAACAAAATTACATAACTGTTTTCACTATTTACAAAGGGTACTATTGGATATTCAAGCTCCAAGATACAATGCGAGGTTTTTAACCAAAATCGGACTAGACTACCCCTGAACCAATGTCTTTAATGAAGATGTCTTTTGTGTTCAACTCAAGGGTAATTTTATAATTGTCTTACTTCTTATGTCTTTAGTGACCACTTTAATTCAAAAAATTGGAGAATCACTTTAATTCAAAAACATATTCCTTTTCTCTCTCTCCCTCTACCACCAAAACAAACCTATTATCTCTCCTCTTCTCTCTTCCTCTGCGCGATTCTTTCATCTCAACCCCTAAACCACAAATTTTTCTCCCATTAAACTGCTGCTCTTCGGTTTGTTTCAATTTTACATTGAGATATGAAGGAAAACGGGTTAGTACGTGTTTCAACTTGTTTTGGTTTACATGTATTTCGATTTTTGTTTTCTCTTTAATCTGGAATATGATTGATTTCTCATGCATAATCTGTTGTTTCTCATATTTGGAATGTAGAAGAAGCAAAAATCTCTGTGATTATCAGTAACCATCTGTTCTTCAAGGTATCAAATTCCAAACTTTTTGAATGTTTATCAGAAAATTGTATTAAATTTCGCATGCAAGGTGTTTGTTTTAATGCCTGAGCGAATCAAATTTTGTATAAAATCTGACAGTGTTTGAAACAAATTAGCGGATTGTATTGAGCTTCTCTTGTGGATTGCTACTTACTATGTTTGATTTGATTTCAAGTGTTTATTTTTTTACGGGTCTTGTTAACCAGTGCCCCGGGGCATTGGTTAAGGAATCCAAAAGTAGAAAAATTGTCTTGGAAATATAAACTTTTTCTTTTGACTAACTAATTATCACACCATTTTTTAATAAAATTTTACCTCTTTTAGCTGCTTAACCAATGCCCCGGGGGCACTGATTAACATTCTCCTTTTTTTATTTAGGTTGCTATAAAATCCATATTTGTTATTGTTAGCAGATAATAGGTTTTTCGGGGAGATTATAGTGTTTGCCATATTATTGAATGGACATTTGAAACCTGATGTCTTGCTTTACCTGCTTTGGTATCAATATCATATTCATTAGGATTATACATATTCAAAGTTTTCTTCCGATGCATAAAATGAGAATATGAGCATGTGATTGATCATGGTATGCCAAATTGCTCACAGAAAGCAAGATAGTTACACCATATCTATACATGTTCAACTAAATCTATTGATATTTGTGTTGAAAATGGAGTTATGGAGAGTTTTAAGTCATGTTGACGGTTGACGGTGGACAATAACAGATGGTGTCCATGTTTTTAACGTTGACTAGAATCAAGACACGATGCATCCTCTCATTACAACTGGATGACCTCAAATTGATAAAACCTATAACTTGAAGGAAAAGTAGCATAAAGTCTTCCTCATATATTGGGGTGATAGTATTTTTACAATGGTAGTTGGTGAAAATTATAAATGGAAATCCTCCAAATTTTCAATCAGACACAACCGTAGTACACAAAAAGTCAAGCCAATGTCGTTCTAATTTACACTAAAACTAAAGCCAGAGATGTTATTGGAAGAAAAATTAGTTAAGTATATCTCAATTCTTTTATAAGTCGATTCAAGTATAACACTAGGTATATGTACCATAAACTGAGATGTGTTTTGTTGACATGAACTTTATCAAAGATTTGGTTCTGACATTCGTTACTATATGCACAAAAATATTGTTCTTTCTGGTCCGGATGATCAACTTATGAATTTGCCGGTTACAACTTATTGGGGCAACATTGAAGATGGTCACAGAGCTTTCATTGGTCCAAATTGAAAGTCGTTTTGCGATGTGTATAATCTTAGACTTGGAATGAAGTTGGATTTCACTTTTAATAACATCAAAACGAGCAATGTTGCAACTGTTACTATTATGTCTTCTTAATTAGGTTTTTTTAAACACGACATGTGGATTGTGTTGACCTTCTCATGTGGCTTGCTACTTACTGTGTTTGATTTTATTTCAAGTTTTATTATTTTATTTACCTTGCTGTAAAAACATATTTGAACTATGAAGTTTCGCTTTTAATTGAATTGTGGTCTGTGATATTTTCCCCCCTAAATTCTTTGCTATATTGACCTTGAAGCTTATTAATTTCATTGTGGATTGTGTTGATTAGTTGCTAGACTTTGTTATTAGTTTCTAACATCTCAATCCCACACTATTTGGAACCTTTGTTGTTTGTACATTTGTGCTATTATATATAATTGCGAAAACAGAAGTATTATAAATAAATATTTCAACTGAGAAGCAACAGTTCAAAATCTCAGCAAAACGTATTATAAATCAGATTAGAATAAAGAAAGTTAAAAAGGATCATATCAGCATAATGAATGAATCGGTTGTGATTTCCCTTTTCCCTTTTCCCATTTTTCCCTTTGGTTTTGATTAGGTTTATGGAAAATTGAAGTTGAAAACCAAATCAAAAACCAAATTCATTAACAAACAAAACAAAAGAAAATTGAAACATTATCATTACCAAACAAAAGAAAAGTAGTTTACACTTACTAAATTGAAACATTAATTTAGGGTTTGTGAGTGAGATGGAGACATATGAAGATTCATTTCAGAGATTGCACTAACAGTGGGTAACTGAAGGTCGCGGTGTGACTCGGGATGGGGGATGGATGAAGGTCGCACTAAATCACCAGAGAAGAAGAAAGGGCCGCGCTTAAGCCTTCAGAAAAGAAAATGGCATGTTTATAATTTTCAAATTAGCTCAGGGGTATAATAGTAATTTCAACCCTAAATTAATGGGATGGCCATGGCCATCCCTCGTCCACACGTGGCTCCGCCACTGAAGTAGAATATGTGTGACGATCATGTCTAAAGTGCATGTAATTGTTCTTCAATGGCTTTATTATGTTTGTGTTGTTAATTGAGTTTCATTTTATGACTTGATGAGCTTGTATTTGCAAGATTACCACACCCATTTTTAACTGTCAGGGGTAAAATGGAAGAAAAGTGGAAAAAATTGTTTTTTTAGAAAAATTATAAGAAAGAAAAATGGTAGGTGAAGTTGAGTTTTAGGGGTAGGTAATGCGCAAACTCAAAATTTTCAGAGTGGTGCAAGAGGATGTTGAGGTGATTCAACAAGTATGGGAAGCTAGGGTCATATGTATCGTGAATTGATTCATGGACATCCTTAGGTGGCAAACCACTCTTGTACCACCCATATGTGACATTTTTTTTTATTAATTTCAATAAGGGTAATTTTGTCAATTCCTACTCTCTTCCTTCACCCTCTCTCTGAACTCACGTGTTCTTCCTTCCAACCATTTTCCCTCTCTCTTCTCTCCCTTTCCACACCAACTCCTCCTCCTCCTTTCTCTCACTGACCACCGTCTTCCACCACCCATTGTCGCTACCACGACCCTCGTACGCCATATCAGCCTCAAATCTCACCATCGCCCGCCTTCTAACCATTAT
>Ga0315913_1001614_pt1 | contig 25164 bp, 13 predicted proteins | sample MpolsnodulesMG_FD_207736 | JGI IMG/M metagenome (GOLD analysis project Ga0315913, IMG submission 207736) | Medicago polymorpha root nodule microbial communities from Los Angeles, California, United States - small nodules | ecosystem: Host-associated > Plants > Roots > Nodule | place: USA...
CCCCTACACAGCACATGCATGATACAACAAATGTGAATATTATTAGATCTAAAAAGAAGAATATACTCTCATTAAATCTAACGATCCCCACACAACTACCATAAAGGTCCATTTCTGGGCTCGACAAGGGAGAGCCCGACATGCATAATTACGATTATGGATGGATGTGTTCTACAACAATATTGGCAAAGTGCATAAATGAAGGCCAAGCCATTCATTGAATGGATAACATCTTATTTGTCAATTGAAAGCAATTGATTGAACAAGAAATTAAAACTTGATTGAGTATAAGTAGGTACACTATAAGTCTCCAAAAGAGATTTTTATCCATACACTTATGGTGACTGGTTAGATTCTTATATCCATTATTAACATTATTTGGAAAATGATGATGTGTTATTATCTATCACGAGTTGAGAAACGACATGAAGTAAGAGTCACTTTCAAAGTTAAGAAAATAAATTATTCTTACATATCTTCCAAAGTTGAGGGTCTTTACAAACAGTAACTAGTTCAATGACAAAATCAATTTTCGTAAATACAACATTCATAGACATAGGATACATGAGATTGCTACGAATGACTTTTGAACTCTATGTAGAAAGTCAACAACCTCTGATACTAAGAAGCCGAAAATGTCAAAAACAAATGATACAAAAGTATATTAATTGTCCGAATAAGCTTTCTCACAATAGCCAAAGAATTAGCCTAAATGGTCCAAGAGAAGTCACGTGAGTGGCCTAAATGAGCAAGATCATTAGCCAAAGAATTACCCTCACAATAGACATGGCTAGTAAAGACTTGCTAAGATAGATCATTGGTAAGAATCTCAACTAGGAGAGGTTGGAGATTGACTATATTAGTGTATCCATTTTTAATGGTCTTAAGCAGCACCTGAAAATCTGTTTCCACATATAGGAAAGTGGCAACGATGTTCAAATATAACAATGGAAACTTTTAATATAACGAACAAGGGAGTCTCTTATAAGACCTCAACAAAAAGAAGAAGTATCATAAGAAGTGTGAGACTCATCCAAATTAATTTTAAAATATCGTCTTTCTATTGGTTTGGTTGATTAATGTTATTGCATAAAACAACATCCATAGTCTTTAACCAAAGATTCAATCTTGTTCATCATTGTTGAACTGTTACTTATTTAGAAATCATTTGATCATATGTTTTTTATTGTAAAATTAATTAAAATTAGTCAAATTAGTCCTTGTAATCTTCTACTTGTAAGCAAATTGGTTATGTTTTCGTGAGTTTAGCTCAGTTGGTATAGACAATGCATAATATATGCAAGGTCTAGCTTCAAACCCCTACCACCATAAAAAAAAAATCTAAAATTGAACCAATGAAAAGAAAACTCTCAAATATTTTCAAGCAAAGTAACTTTTATAGTGTGCCATGCACACGAGGATGTCACATGCATTTAATATTCAATCACCCTCTAATAGAAAAATTTGACAGACCAGAATGTTTGTACATTATTGATTGAAAAACTTTTTTGTGTATTCAAAAAATTCATGGAACAAAAATGATCAATGCTTACCATTTTAAATATCAATTTAGTCTTTTTTTTTTCTTTAGACGAAGTGGTAGACACCATTAAAAGATACACACACAACTGTGAGTCCTAAATTCAAACTCATATAAAAATGTTCGTTCAACTTAACAATTTTTTCGTTACCAATTGAGTTAACCTTTACAAACATCAATTTAGTCATTTATTCCATTAAAAAATATGAATAAATAACACCCACATTATCATGAAGAGATCACAAGACATTGTCAACAAAAACAAAAGAGCATAAACCTCCAACAATATCACATCATTATCATTATCATTATCAGCACTTATGGTAAATGCATTGGCAACTCATGAACATGAAAACAAGCCCTCTTGCATCCAAAATGGCAAATATCTTACAAAATCACAACCCTTCTTTCCTTGTCAACTAATGCTCATAGACAAAACTTATGTCAGAACCTTATTGGTTAGCCAGCCTCAGAAGAAAATTCCACAACTTGAGCATTAAATGTTGCCAACAATTTTCCCAACAAATTCTGAATGCTCATTAAATGCATTGCAGACATATCACCTTCATCTACACCTCTCTTTCACATTCATTTTCTTTCAATCTTTACCGCGTGAGTAACACAAGATCTTCATGCCCACAAGGAATTTACTAAAAACTCCATAACTCAATGTAAGATTATACATAGATTAAAAAAATTATTTATTCTTTTTACTAAATATTAGAAATATAAATGACAAAATAGTAATAATTGATATCATCTTGAAAGACTTGCTTGTTATAGATTAAATTGAAAAAATGATTTCAATGTCAATAATTTAGAAATTTTATAAATAAATCTAATTTTTAATTAATTATCATAAATAAAGTAATTCTTTAAGAAAATCAATTCATGCAATGATAGATAACTCATTTTATAAGTAGAAATATTTCCAAAAAAGAAAAGTGGAAATCATTTGTCTCATTGTTTTAAAACTGTATAAAACATTGATGAATACTCTATTAAATGCTTGTTTCTAAAGTTATAAAAAAAAAATAAAAAAAAAAGTTCTAAATTTAAAAGACACATAGGAACAACAAAATATCCCTAAAATCAGATACTTACTAAATACATATGATTGAGAGAACTACTACTAATATTATCAACAAAAACCCATATTATTTGTGATTATAAAATTGTGTCATTCAACTATTCCTTTCATTGATGTTTTTTTCAAACTAGGGGAAACAAACAAGAGTCAATACCCGAACCACGATCCTTGCCTTGTGTTAAGGAACCTAACCCTAGATAGATAGATATCCTTACCACCATGCAAGGAACCTTTTTCTTTTTCCATGAGTGGTTCGTTCTTGACTCAAACACACCCCAAATCCCACCAATTACATTTTTACCCTTTTCTTTCATCCATTACCAAAACAACAACAAAACAATAGTAGTAATAGTAGATATAGAAAAACAAAAAATTTAAGAAAACCACTTATGTCACGTGACTCAGCTTTCACATTGAAGTGCTGCTTTGATTTTCTGAACAGTGCATGAAATGAGATTGTTCACTGTTTCAACTGATTCCACGGTGAGTTTTGCTGTAGGAAGACTATTCACAAGGATTTGAAACGCCACGGTTAAAAGGGACCCGCTAACACGCGCCTCGCCGCCTCCATTTGCGGTCGTGTCACCATTCTCCAGTCCGCGTGACCCAGGACCATCCGGTACAATAGCGAACCCAGATGGTAGTAATGCCACGTAAGCTGAATCACCACCGTTCATGACAACATGCATAGCTGGAATATCGACCGGCGCATAGACAACAAGCGACCCCGCTTCGTCTATGCATGTTTCTTGTAGTATCAGCATGCTACTCTGGTTGGAATTCATTGCCTATAAAAATAAAATAAATAATTAAAAAACACAAATTAATATATAATTGAGAATAAATCATGAAATATAAATTATTATGTATTGTCATTTTCTTGATGAGCTAAGCTAGTCAAACCAAGAAAGATACTACAACTTTTTCTTAAAATAATAATACTAACATTTTTCCATTTTTTTAAAAACTAAAAAATGTAGAAATTTTGATTAAACATAAACAAAGAATGGGACCATATAAAATAGGAATTCATAAGATGACAAGTGTATTTTGACTTGTTATAAAAGCTTATCTAAGTGAATCATCAAAGTTTGTGCTTGTAGTTCCTTCAGAAATTTCCTTCTTGTCCTTCTCAACTTTTCAACCTCTCAAGATCCAAACACTACCGACAAACAAACAAAGCCACATTCACATTTCAACGTTGAACTTTGTTACACTATTACAACTTGTTATAACGTTGTCACATCTCAACATTGTTGTTATTACAAGTTGTAATAGTAACAAGTACCAACCATATAATATTCATTTTATTTTCAAAAAATAATCATAAAATACAAGTTTTAGACATTACAAATTTAAATTATTCATTAAGTTGAAGAAATGTATATAAAATGAGAAAGAAATAAAGAAAACTTACACTAGCACGGAGAAGAGAAACACAGTTGCCATGATCTTGTCCTTTAGCAATATGAGCCATCTCTTGCATAGGACCACCATTAGATAGTATATCCCATTCGCTACGGAGCCTCTCATCGCGCAGAAAATCGAACAATCTTTGAGGCGAAACCGGGAGCCACACCGACGTGGCTGCACTCAACACGATCCCTGGTGGCTCACCTGGATCGTCGACGCTCTTCCGTGTCATCACCCTCACATCTTCGTCTACATTGCCGGGGTTAAGCTTGTTCCATTTGTGGACCGTGGAGGCACAGACCCCGGCACAGAAGTTGTTAGTCATTCGCTGTGCTAGCTTCAGCATGCTTCGCCTTCCTCCTGCTGTTATTGCTGTGAGACATTCATAAAAAATACAATTTGGTTCAGTTATTGTTGATCATGCCATCCTCGAATGTTTTTAAGTAAAATGTGCTAGAGAAATTGGAACATTGTATCATTGTATTAGATTTATTTTATGATATGTCGGGATCATATAACATATTTTTAAGCAAAGAAAAAATATATTTATTGTTAAAAGATATTTTATGTGTATCAAAAAGGTTGAGTAGTTGAGTTAGAGTAATACCAGAGTGGTCTCGAGAGGGAGCGGCAGAGGACATTAATATGGCAAGGCACTCACACTGGCGTTGTAGGGTAGCGATCCAACGAGACGCGCCAAACCCCATACCTGAGCTCAACAAAGGTCTATACAGCTGGTGGACTTGATTTTCCTCATATTCTGTATGTTCCACCCATGTCACCTGCAAATCCATCAATGCAAAAATACACATATAAGTCGTGCCAACTTTTCCAACTTTGCATTCAATCCACATGCCCTTAAGTCGTACTTACTAATCACATTTCTCAAGTTCTATTCAATATTGCATTCATAATAATAGTATCAATTTATATCACGCTACAAAACATTTCTTTACTATATATTGTATTATAAGTGTACCTATGTGATTAAGTACATATTTCATTACTGTACAACAAGAGAAATAATTTCTAATATTATTCTTATGTTGTCATTACATTATGTATATATGTATGTATGGAAAGGAAAATCAAAACAAAACTTGACCTAGATATAGAAAATTACTACTTATATATAGAAGAAAAATGCACATGCCAAATAGTTACATAACACTTACATAGATCATTATAAAAAAAAAATTATGAATTAAGTCACACTTACACCTTAACTTTTTTTCATGTAAATCATATATTTCAAAATAGAACTTAATAAAAGTTAACTTTCTAATATTAAATAGAAATCATATTTTCCATATATAACTTGTACTACAAATTAGTAACATTTGTCCAAAAACCAATGTACTGGTAATATGATAATTATATGATGAGAGATGATTGGTCATCCCAAAAGAAAGGACAAGAAGTATCTCATGGACCATTTACATGAAATAGGGTACTATTGATAAAGTCAAGCAAGATTTTTAGGAACAATGGGGGACTGTGAGCATCGAGATTTGCCAATATAAACAAACTCACAAGAAAAAGACAAAATAGCCAGTCTCTTATATGTTTGACCCTAATGAAAATGAGTGAATAAAATAGGCCTTGAACTATGCTAAATCCAAATCATGTGAATTAAATAATGCTTGTAAGGAAGTATCTATATAGCATAATAGATTGGAATAGAAACTTTGTATATATTGTTTATTTGTTTATAGAATCAAAATGTACTTATAAGATTACAAGGAAAAAATTGCTAATCTAGTCAATAAGTTTCAAGGTACAGAAATTCAAGTGATAAGAGGCTTCTATATATTAAAATAGTGGATTAATCTATACTTTATGCCACATGGGGGGTATTATTTAAAGATTAATTGTTGAAAACTTTAAGATTGGAATTTGTAATTGTTTATGAGAAGCATCCTACTCAGGTGCAATACAATTCTTTGAAAAGTGGAAAATTCATATTTTATATGGGAATTATAATTGACAGAGTAGTTATATAGTGAGTAGTCACTAGACTAGTTAAGTTACATTGAACAATGAACTTTTTGATTAATTAATTGCTTTGAAAAGCACAAGCCCCTTGATTCCTTGACCTTGTGTTTTGCTTCACTTCACTTGAATATTCTATAGTCACCACTTTTGATCAACATATTACTTGAACAATGGTAATTAAAAGAGGAAATATTCATTTTGGTCCGCAAATGTGTGACGCGCTTGTCACTTCAAAAAATGTGCATAAATTATATGGGGTAATCTGACTAATTGAATAAACTTTCGAGGACCAGACTAATTAACGAAAAACACATTCAGAGGCATTGTCTACTCATCAGTATCATAGCAGACTTCAATTCTGAGGATACCCTCGTGTGTTTATTGAGGATTGAAGACTCTAATAATGGTGGATTAGAATAAAAAAAAATAATGCACTTGGAAAATTAAAATAAACTTAAGGAAGACATGAAAGTAAGTGAGATGTATACATTAGCTACATGGTAAATACTAGTAACTCTAACTCCCTTCTAATATTAAAATAAAAGAAGTTCAGAACACAATGTATGGAGGAATGTAAATCATTTTTACTGTCCACAAGAAGATGTGGAAACTAAAAAACATGAAATGTAGGGATTATAAAAACCATCAAACACACTAATAACAAGAACAAGGAAACATTTTTGAAATTTAATTACCTTGGAGTAACCATTTGGCATATCTTGCACAACACAACCAGAGGGAAGCTTCCTACAGTTCACAAAACTTGTAGCACCAGAAGTTTCTCTGATGGTATCTACAGACACGTCAACAACAGCCCAAACCCCTTCTGCATGCTGCTTGCAAAACCTAAGGAAATTTACCTCGCGAACCGGAACCAAAGGCGATAGCACATGAAGTTCAGCTTGCATCTGAAAAAACACAAACTTTATACTGTCAAAACACCGAAAATACAACCGTTTTGCTAGAGCTAATTCATGTAATGCTAGCGGTGTCAATCACGGATTGCGTGAAATAGCAGTTTGTTTAAATGCCGCTACGATATAATTGCTATTTAGCTACACGGTAAAAACATAACAAATTTTACTTACTAGGTGAAGTGCACCATTTCTTGTTCCATTTATTCCATTAGATATCACTTCATTTGTGGAGGTTCTAGCAATGATACAAGGAAACATCTCTATCCATCGATTCTGTTGAAACAGAAGAACCAAATCAGATTCATAATTATATTTCTACATAGAATGGGAAAAGCACTAAAACAATTTGTAATTCATATATATAAGATCACAATGTTTAAGAAAAAGGTTTGCAACTGCAATCAGAACCAATCAGAAACATGACATCAAAGTTTGTTATATTTTTGTGACCACAATTGAGGCTGCATCGATAACATTACAAGTTTAGAAGCTCACCGAATCCATAAGAGTCTCGACAAGGGCCAAGCTATTGATGATGACAGTACCAGTTTCCCTTGAGGCCTCAGAAACAAAACCATTAGGTTTCAAACCAATGCAAGGAGTGAATGTCCTCAAATATTCCTCATGGTTCAAAATTTCCCTTCCTCCTTCTATACTCCTAATCCAAAGAGGGTCACTAGTTTGTGCCATCTTAACCAACTCATCCATAGCAGCCAAAGCAAGTTCAAGAAACATAGACCTTTCGACCGATCTATCAAAGCCAGTAGTCACCATAGATGTTTGTCTATTTGAAGGAGACACAATGGCTAAAGGGTTATTAGACATTCCTGAACTAAAATCAGGTAATGTTGAAGGCACATTATTCATCACATTAAAACCATTGTTGTTGTTTCCTCCAACACCAAGCTCTAAACTTGAATTTGGTAACGAAGAAATCGGACGGCCTAGAAACTTTCCAGCAAGTGCACAAACTCGGTCTAGCTCATCTTTCAACCTCGCATTCTCAATTCGAAGGTGTTGTTCCTCAAGTGAAATCTCCCCGATCATAGCTGGACCTCCACAATTTGAACAAATAGGATTCCTCATTGCATCCCTTATAGACATATTCTCAGCTCTAAGCTTATCATTCTCTTGCCTAAGCAAATTGTTCTCATGCCTTTCCAATTGAGTCTAGTACAATTGTACAAACAAAAAGTTAGAAACACAAAAAGGTTATTAAAAAAAACTCAAAAAGTAAAACCATGTGAAAATGAAAATGACTTTTTGATGTCATATCACACACCTTCATTTGTGTTCTTCGATTTTGGAACCAAAACTTAACTTGTCTTGTTTCCAAACAAAGCCTTTTGCTAAGTTCCAATCTTTGCTTCTCATCTGGGTGAGGACACTCCTTAAACAAACTATAACACAAAACATGATTATTAAAATCTACAAAATGAACCTTAAAAACAAAAACACAAAAATGGTAAAAGAAAAATACCTTTCAAGCTCTTGAATCTGTTGAGGAGTGTGTCGGTGATATCTCTTCTTCCTAGGAGGCTTATCATCAGCATCTTGTTCATCACCAGAAACACCATCCAAGTTATCACTACCAGATCTACTTTGTTCCTCTTCTCTACTTCTTCTCAAACCATTTTGCTCATAATTCCCATGCATTGATCCATTCACATCTTCTTGTCCATCAATATTTGTTTGCTTCATTTTTTCCATCAAACAAATCAAAAGGGTCGTCAAAAAACACAACAAAATTCAAGAAAACAAACAAAACAAAAACAAACAAAAAAACAAGATCTTTCTTAGTACTTACAAGTGCAAGTGATAATCCAGGTGAGTTGAACATTGATTTAGCCAAAGCTGGAGAAGTAACAAGACGAGGTTGAGAGAAAGAACCAAATGGCATTCTTTCGTTGTTGTAAGAAATTTCTCCTATGTTTCTTACACCTCCACCACCACCTGAATTGTTCTCTACAAACCCCCCAAAACTCATCAAATACCCCCACTTTTTTCTTCTTCTTCTCTTTCAATAAAAAACCAACCAAATCCAAAAAGTTCAAAACTTTTTCCAAACCCTTAATCACAAGTAAATCTTGGTGTCAGCAGAGTCATCAAAAAGTTCAAAAAAGTACAGAACTTTGCGAGCAAAAAAAAAACACAAAGGCAGAGAGATTAAGGAGACAAAGGGTCAAATGAGAAACACCAATGTCTCAAAACTCTCTCTGTAAGACTGTAACAAACAACAGAAAGAAAGAAAGAAAAAATGATGTTTTTTTATGTGTTTTTTCAGTATTTTTTTGGAGAGAAAGAAAGAGAAAAAAGGCAAGATTTTGCTCTTCGTTCTCAGTCTCTCTCTCTCTTGTCAGTGACCCTTTTGAGAGAGAAACAGTGTAACACTGAGAAAAACTTGAAAGGTGGGTTGAAATAATGAATCAAGTTGATTAGGTTAAATGGAAAAAGAACCCTAATAGTGTTTTTTTTTTTATATCATTTTTGCATGCTTGACTATTTTTTCAAGGAAGATAAAAAAAAGTACTTTTATATTATGTTAGAGAGAGAAAGAGAAAGAGAGAGATTGAAGATAAAACGTAAAGATGTGGAGTCATTGAAGCCTTACAAATAGATAGATCCAAAAAGGGTCGGTTGACTCTTTGCAATACTATACTGTGTCTGTCTGTAACCCTATAAAGCCTGTGATTGACGGTGAAAATTGCTTTGTCACTTTTTGATTACTTTTTGTAGGGATATGGGGGGTATGTGAAAAGTAAACTACTGTGTTAGAACTTGGAAGTGATTGAGTGCTTCATGGTTCAGATTTGGTTCATGAGATTCTATTCAAATCATATCATATCAGATTTGCTTCTGTTACTATCCTTGGGATTATATATACTCCGTATAAATAAAAATTATTATTGTAAACTAAATACATTATATTATCGTGAACTTGATTCAATTGATAATTAAAATGTATAATATGTATAAAATTTGAAGTTCGAATTCCGTCGATAAAGAAATCAGATACATTAATTATTCCATGAATTTAAAAATTATTTTTTGCTTACAAATGTGACTCGAGAGAGTAGTATATGAAACTCCATCTAAAATAAGATATAAATAAAAGGTGGTAATTGAAAAGTTAATCTATGTGATTAAAAATTTATTTAACATACATTAATTTTTTAACTACAATTTTTGTTATATTTTATTTCGGATGGAATATTCTACTTTTGATCAAATATTATTGGAGCAATTTCCTTTTTTTCTAACTCAAAAATAAGCTAAAAAATACATATTCAAACAAAATAAACATATTTAATTCAAAAAAGTTATTGAAAACGTCAACTTTAACCTTTTTTTTTTTAATATTTAAAACCGAACCAGGAACGATTTGATCAAAGGTTTGATCAAGGGGATTATATCATCTATGGTGGAAACTCTCATTTTTTGAGTGGTTATTCACAAAATCCCAAACCGAATTTTTAATAGTCATTGATTGTATGCATCCATGAAGCTGTGGAGTTTGAGGTTTAGTTGTTTGATCAAGGTCCCACGATGCAAATTTTAAGATTAATTATTCATATTTTAAACAAAATCAAAATTTAATTATTTTTTATCATTCAACCTTTTTTTTTTGTCTTAGATAAAGTGGTAATCCTCTGAAATTAAACTCACACAACATTGTCATTCAATCTTGATCGAACAACGATGGTATTAAATTTGAGTTCCTTGCACATCTACCATTGTTATTTTCTATGTAAATCAAATTATCAATATGTAATTGTAGGAATTAATCTCTCAAATCTCTATGAATCCAAATGGAAGACAAACTTTTTCTAAGGGTGTGTTTGGTTTGCAAAATAGTAAGGACTAAACAGAACATACAAGACAGAACAACACAACACAAGGCAGAAGAACACATGTGAAATTTTTATGACATTGGATAATTTTTTGTTTTATACAATTTTTAGGGGACGAAATGTTATTTTGATATTTAAGACAAGTGGGACAAAAAGTTGTGATGTGATTTGGTGAGGGACAAAAACTTTGTCCCCTCCAGTTTGTCATGTACCTGAAACAGTTTTACAAATCAAATACTAGACAACTAGAGTTGTTCTGTCTTTTCCTTCATTTTTTAGAAAATCAAATACACTTTAAAGGATTTAACGTTGTTGCTTACCCTTAACCTTGAGTTTAAACACTCTCCCGATTTTTTGTTGCATACTTCTTCATATATTAAATGTCCGTATATTTTTCTTTTATTACTATTAATGTCGTTTAATGTTACGATAGTTTATAAGAAAATCATAGCGCACATTAATTTACATGCAAAAATGAATTTCATGTATTTAAGGATCATTGTTTTATTGGGAAAAAATTAAAGGATCATTATTTCGTTTAAGAAGGGTTATTACTATTTTTTTTTTCCTTTTATCAAGTAGACCACCAATAGTGGCTAAAATATTAAAATTCTCCTTTAAAACAAATAAATGGAGAATTTGGGGTTCTAATCTAGCGTCGGTATATATTATGCAATGTCTCTGTTAATTAAGTTATGTTTATGGAAACGGATCACTGTTAGAAAGCGTTTGTTTCAAGTCATATTTGGAGATTCTTGTGAATATGATAGAGGAAAGATATATTTCCATGTTTCTTTCAAATTTTTAAAAATTTTATTCCTGGGGATAGAAGTTTTTTGGGAATATTGTTTTTTTCCAAAGAAATTGGGAGGAATAAATTTCTAATAAAGGTGGAAATAAAATCATTAATTACTATCCATAAATATCGTTTTATCCGTCATTTCCATAAATACTTTAAATACTAACCAAACATGTTTCTCAGTAAACTCAAGAATAAAATTCTTATCATTACATTCCCAAAAAAATTATTCCGAGATTATATTTTGTAAACTTGAAACAAACGCATCCTTAATCTATTATATTTTATTTGTGAATGTATCATATTATTTTATACGCAACAAAAAACATTATGTCACACTTTTTTTCTTCTTCCTAGTTTTCTCTTTAACCGTCCGGTTTTAGTTCTTTATTCCATTTTAGTTTTTAATGGTTAATTTTGGATTAACTTCTGCGGTGTTAGTTTGCTTGTTGTTGAAAGATTGACTTCATTCAATTACATAATCAATAATTTAAACCTCAAAGTTGCATATCTGAATGCATGTGTATGTCGGTCCCTTCGATTTTATCATATTATAACAATAGTAAAATTCGCCTTTAAAACGAATAAATGATGAATTTGGGGTTCTAATCTAGACTCGACATATATTATACAATTTCTCTATCAATGAATTATGTTCGCGGTGACGGATCACTATTAATCTATTATATTTTATTTGTGAATGTATTATATTATCTTATACGCAACAAAAAACATTATGTCACACTTTTTATTTTCATCCAAGTTTTCTCTTAAGCGGACCAGATTAGTTCTCTCTTCCATTTTAGTTTTTAATGGTTGATTTTGGATTAAGTTTTGCAGTGTTAGTTTGCTTCCTATTGAAAGATTGATTTAAATCAATTACATATTCAATCAAAGATTTAGACGTCAATGTTGCAGATATGAAGGCATGAGTATGGTTAGGGGTAGCAAAACAGATTCAGTCCGTTAGGCTGGTTTGTTTAGCCCGCTATTTTTGGCGAGCTGAGCCGAAGTTCAGAACTCGCTTCCTGTAGTTGGCTCCTCCCGCTTAACTCGTTGGAAAAGTGAGACAAGCATAGGGCAGGGCAGGCCGCTCGCTCAACTCGCTTTTCAATTTTTTTACTAGTTCAGAAATGTAATCATCAATTATTATTTGAGTTGCATAAGTTATAGGACAAAGACATAGTTACATTTTCTTTGATACAATACTTATCTATGTTTTGCCTCATCCATAACCAACAAATCACAATGCATCTCTCCATTTATCGGTGGCTTCTCAAGTTGTTTGACTGATTTATTATTCATTTTAGCATTATCTTGTACATAAATATTCCCCAAGGAAAGGTCAATGACAATTCAGGCTCCGTATTTTATTGATTAACTCATTGCTAATTGTGCTTTCATCAAAGTTATTCTAGGCAGTAACCAAGTTGTTTGGACTCCCATGGCAAGGAGGTCCTTCCAAGGACGTATTTGGGGAATACCGGGTTCGATTATCAAGGGGAACAACACTTGGCCAGTCTGCATGCCTCTACGCATGAGCCAGATTAGTCATTCATCATTGATGGTTCAGAAACCGGTGTGAAAGCCAAAGAAAAAGTTAATCTAGGCAGTTAATTATAATGGATAACATTTATTTATACCAGAATTTCTTTTTGGATTTATTTTATGTTGCAAATTTGTTTTATATTGGCGTATTTGCTATATTTTGCTATTAATTATGATGTTAAATTCGACAAATTGGTAGTTATCTTGTTTTTATCATAAATTTATTTGGTTCATATTCTTTTATATTTTCTTATGATAAAAGCAACATAGTTTTTTTTGTAACAATCAAGTTGTAAAAAATCCATTAAAAACAACTTGTTCGTCTGCCACTAAACGGGACGGGGTGACATTTTGGTTTCGGCCACATAATATGACTCGGCTCACCTCGCTCTGTTTTAAGCGAGTTTAAATTGGGTGGGCCTAAATGGGTCGGGCCAACCCACCTGCAGTCCCTAGCTAGGTATGCCGGTCCCTTTGATTTTATCATATTATTTGTAGGCATTTTATCGTTGCATGTTATTACTTTAAGATTTGTGGGTTTCTTGGCAAATTTATCCTTTACATTTTTAATGATGTTGACTATTTGGATTATTTTTTATCACTCAGACAGTCAAAGACTCCAAAACCCAATCGATCAAAATATAAAGCTAAAGTTAGGCAACCCTACATGCTCTCTAAAAAGACAATAGTTGTCCTTATATCTATATTGAACACAAGGCGTAGACTATGTCACCCTTATTGGTACCACTTGTGTACCATTGGGCTTGTAATGTTATATAACATTGCCCAACTAGGGTGTGCCACGTGGCATACCCTTTTTTAAAAAAAAATTAAATAAACTGGAATGAGAAAATACGTGAGATAGAATAGAGAAAAGGGATAAAACGAACCCTTTTTTGCTTCTTCCTTCCGCTTCAAAACAAAATTCACCCACCACCACCATCTGTTTTCGGTCCATCGTCGACCGCCATCAACATACCCTGTCTACATAAACTTTGTTTCTTTTTTAAAAGCTTGACTCATGTTGCTGTTGTTCTGAAATAGGCAAAGGAGATTGATTGATCCTTGAAAACGTTTGTTCGTATCATTCATTCCTTTTTAATGTTTTCTTTCTTAATCAAATTCATTAATGGGTTCATCATCAAATTTGAATAAAAAGGTTGCCGCATGGAAGAAAGAGAAGAGGAACAGTGGTCAATGGCAGAGAGGAGGACGACAGTGGAGGGAGGCGTCGACGGTGGCGGAGAAAATATTGATGGTTGGTTCACAAGTGATGTCGTATTTTGATTGTGGAAATCATCAATATGAGATGATACTTACGCTTTGTTAGTATCAATGAATAACAAAGCGTTAGTAACACTTTGTTATTGTAACATGATCTCATATTTTCCGTCATATGAGTCAAATATTAAAAAACAATAACAAAGTGTTAGTAACACATACATATGCTTTGAGACTTGTCACACAACACCAACAATATGAGAATAAAAATAAGATAAATAAAAAAATGCAAGATTAAAATACAATTGGAATTTAGAGAAGGCTTATGAAAAATTATAATGTATTTCGAAGTGGTGTTAAAATTTGGAGATTCAAAGGCAATATTTATAGCTAAAAGCATAGGTGACCACTGACCACATTAAGGGGAAGGAAAAAAAATTGGACATTTAAGATAATGTATGTAGATTTTTTCTTAGACATATTCAAAGTCACAAAATAAATTTTAAAACATAAATCATAAAGGAATAAATAGACTAATGAGTTGACCCAAATTTGCATTATGCCTCATTTATTTTTAAAGACTAAGCAAAACCAATAAAAACCATGTTAATAAAAACCATGTTAAGAAACCATGAGTTGACCAATAAATTTGCATTATGCCTCGTGTATTAAAAAAAACCAATAAAAACCCCTCTCTAGCACAAGGCATACTAGAGGAAGCTTAAAAGTTCAGGAATTTACATAATACAAGTCATGCTACAACAAGTAGCCAAATCAAAATTAAGAAACCACCATCAAACATGACAAAAGATTCAACCTTCAAGTAGGTAATCAAAATCGAACAAAATGAAGTGTGATTTTAACCACCAGAAGACTTGGATTTTTCCTTTTTCTAATAAGGCTAAAAGGTGATATGTCTTTTATTAAAAATCATGTCATTGCGATCTTTCCAAATAGTGAAGAGCACCAAAAACTATTAAAAGTTGTACAAGAATTTTTGGAAAATCCCCTGGCCGACCAAACATGATGTGAATGATCCCGTAATTCACCCTGCGAAATAAATGTGATACCTAGCCAACTAGAGATCATATACCAAAATCGTCCGTAAAAATTGCACTGAAAAAATAAGTGATCCTGATCGTCCACTGAATCACACCCAATCGAATAAGAAACATTTGTATCCATCAAAATATGACGCTTGAGCAAGCTGTCTTTAGTTGAAAGTTTATTCATAAACATCTTCCGCCTAAATAACCCTTCCACAGACAATCTTGCGCACCCACGAAACCTCTTTAAGCTATAAACACAATCACACCCATCATTAACAACATCTTCAACAATTGTTAAATAATTATATGCACTTTTGACCGTGTACTGTGTTGGAACAAAATGTGTTTAACATTGTCACCTTAAGTTTTGATGATAACAAAGTATTAAAAGTTCAATTGGATATGCTAATATTTGTTCAAGTGTGCAGGACCATAGACTAAAATTTATAAGTCTTTAAACAAAGTATTGGTTCTGGAAGAACAAATAAGAGCAAAGGAATTTACAAAGGAAGCTTATGTTGCAAGTCAGAGTTTGAAGACCATCAGAAGCTGACAGTCAGAGTCTGAAGCCTTCAAAGTCTGAACCTAAAGTTAGTTAATTTGGTTATTTGAAGACACAAGATTGCAGAAGGAATAGAAGCCTGGAGCAACAACTATTTCAGAGAAATTAGAAGGCATTGGATGCTTATCCACTGAAGGAGCTCAGAAAAAGGACAATAGTACAATTGTACAACCACCACTCCACTACTCCACTCTTGTCTACGCATAGTACTGCTATAGATGTGTCTCTGCTGGTTAATTCTCCAAACAATGAACGAAGTTCAAATTATTCCTTCCTAGGACATTAACCAGATTAAGCAACAAATCATTGGTGGTTGATCAAGCTTCTACAACGACCCTTTTGATGTGTTAGCACTTCTACAACATCTCTTTCATACATCTATATAAAGGAATGAAGACTTGAAGATTTGTATAGACCTAACAACATTTAAACTGTGTCAAAACTCTGCTAAAATTGTTGTGCATCAAACACTTAGAATTTCTTATAAACTTTCATATCTTATAAATTCTAGCGTCTTAAGAGTCCAATTTGATTTGTATTGTGAACACCACTGATTGTATATCAAGTGTTCAAACCAAACATATTTTTTTTGTAATTTGTTTGTTTAGAAGTCTCTTGCTTTTGTGCTTGAGCATAGGAAATCTCTTGCTTGTGTGATTGAGTATTTGAAGTCTTTTGCTTGTGTGCTTGAGCATTTGTAATCAGAATTAGATTATGGTGAAATCTTCTTGGAAGTGCAAGGGGGACTGGACTACTTCTGGATTATGGAAGGAACCAGGATAGTTGCTTTGTCTCTCTCGCTCTCTACCTTATCCGCTGCATTAGACTCTGAACATTGTTCCAGAATCTGAACTCTATCAGGATCTGGACTTAGTTTAAAAAGATGAAAAAGTTAACACAATTTAATTCTCCCTTTGTGTTTTTCTCACCTTCATACTGTTGGAAGAAATGAAGCTTCCAAACCCACTCATTCACCATCTCTCCCGGCAAGTAAATTTATTACTTATAATCTTTACTAATTAATTTACTATTAGTTGACATGGATAAGTGATTAAACAATAAGCAATAATCATCATGTTATATTTAGATGATGAAGTGTACATGTGTATTAATGATGGTCATGTGTATCAATGTATTAATGATGTTTTACCTTAGAAGCGTGTCAAGTGTACTTTTAACATTTGTTTAAGACAAATACTTTTTGTGGTGGTCGGGGTTTGAACCCCGAACATTGCATATATTATGTATTGTCTATACCAACTGAGTTAAGCTCACGATGACAAGTTTAAGATAAATATTTATAATAGAGATAAAGGTAGAGATATAAAAATGATTTTGATAGATAATATTTTTTTAAGAAGTTAGTTAATATTTTTTTGCAATAAAAAGATACGAGGGGTAATTTTAGGTAATGAAGTTGAAGTATTAAATAAGATTAACTTGATAGAATGTGAATAGCTAATATCATAGCGGGTGTTTGATAAAAAGAAATATCTTAACGAATGTGCACGTATTTAATTTTAGAGAAATAATATTTGTATAAATATTTTTGTGACTTTTTTTTTATATACTCACATTATTTTATTTTTTATACTCACATTATCTACTTTTCTTTGTAAGTTTATGATTATCCCATTAGTTGTCATACACATTGTTGCTCAAATAACACGTCTCTCACTTTGCTAGGGCGTGGATATGTGGTTTTGCTATGAATATTGGGTTTTCTAATATACTTCATGCCGAATTGCCGCTAGTGTATCATGGCTTGCGACTTGCTTGGGAGTTAGGATTTAAAAATTGGTGTACTATTCAGATTCGAATACATATATCAATAAAATCTTTGTGACAGTTAATTATTGGCACCATTATGCCCCGATTATTCTGAATATTCAGGAGCTCATATCAAAGGATTGACAGGTTCGTGTTTTGCATACTATAAGGGAGGGAAATGCGTGTGTAGACTATATAGTTAAGCTTGACTCTGGTAACCAAGAGTCCTTCTAGTCCATTGAGCACCTCCTCCTAGAATCAACCTGCTCCTGCTAGCTTATGCTAGTGGGACTTTCTTTTCTAGATAGTTTTTGTTTCTTTTATTTTTTTTATTTTTTTCTCCAGTTGTACAAAAAATAAATAAACTTAATTGCAGTTTTGACCCCATAAGTATCACAATCTTGCGATTTTGGCCCCCTATAAAAAACAATAACAAAACAAACCCTTAAGTTTACTCCATTTTGCAATTTTGGCCCCTTAATCCAATTTTGACCAAGTCAATGCACACGTAGCACTTCACTTAAGTGAGTATGATGCCATGTGTGTAATTTTTTAATTAAAAAAAATAAAAAACCAAATAATCATTTACATAATTAAATAAATAAAAAAAGAAATTTAAAAACAAATATCTTTCTCCTTGCCAACAACAACCCATAAAATCAGGATAACACTTGGATGACATTGTGGTTGATGACATTGACCAACCCCAATGTCACAAGTGACTTAGGTTTTTTTGTTTTGTTGTACACATGTGACATTGCGGTTGGTCAATATCACTAATCACAATATTAACGTCACCCAAGTGCTACCCATAAAATCATTAAAAATTACATTTCCATTAACAAACCCAACATGTAAGTAGTTAATTCCAATATCATTTGGCATTTATGTTAAGGGATTAACATGTTTTATTTGATCATACTTTTAGAGTTGTGTTGTTTTATCACACAAAGTTGACAGATGTGGAAGAGAATAGCAGTAGTTGTGGGTTGATATGTGACAGTGGCGGCGGTGAGGAAGCAATGAAAGGAAAAGGGGAACTGTAATTGATCGAGAGGGTAGCGACAGGAGGCATCGCAGTGTTGGCGGAGATCAACATCGTGAGAGAATACGAGAGATGAATTGGAACATGGGCAGCTACACATGTGGATGAGAGGATACAGATAGGAATAGGAATGTTTATAACTTCTTTTTAATTAAAAAAAGTACATGTTTTATTAATTTTTAAATCTCAACCTTTAAATATTATTTTGCCACAGGTCTTTAATCCAAGACCCTAAATGGACTAAATGGAGCATACCTGAACTCAAAAAAAATTAAGGAGTTGATTTCAAACAAATTCATAGCATCGTCATTTTTACAAGCTATTTTATAATCAAAATCTAAGTTTTTATTTAATGGATTTTGTTATTTCGCATATGCTCTAAATTGCACTAAACACCTTACCAACATGTGTAATCTAGAGATGTAAGAGTCATCTAGAAATAGTCAACGTGTAACACCCTATTTCCCAACGATAATTATTAAATAATAAGAATATATTTAATAGTGAGGATGTTACAAAACTCGGCATTATATCACAAAATAACAATAAAATGTTTTCTTTTAAAATAAATCCACTAGAGAAGAAGAAAATTATTCACCGATCACATTAATAAATTCATAATTGTCATTCAATAATCATAAATAGGAAAATAACAAGGTTTTCAAGATTCAACTCAAACTGTAATTAAAATTAAATCGTCATCCCCAACCCTAGTGTTACAATATCAGAGCTCGTAGCGACTACATGCTTATTCAACTATTAAATAACAGAATTAAGCGGAGGGCATCTCCTCATCTCCACCTTCTAAAACGTCCTATAGCTACTCCTTGTCAACCTGAGTATCTGTACTCAAGGTACAACCACCATACATAAAACAACACAACAAAATAAGGGGTGAGAAATCCTGCCATAACATAATAATAGGGAAAAACACACATATCAAATAAATATCATAATAATATAATCTCCACTATATCTTCACTCTCAATGGTTATTATGCATAATCTCTTCTTTTCATAATTCACTACACACATCATTTTCACACTTACAACCACCAAGCACAAAACATCATCATATATATATATGCATATGGACTCTCCTATCGACCTATATGAATGTGGTACCACACCTACTCATCATTTTGCCGGAGTTAAGTTACTGGACTTTCACCTACATAATTTGTCAGATGTATGTTACTGGACTTTCACTACATAATTTTCCAGAGGTATATTACTAGACTTTTCTCGTCATCAATGCACAACACCATGCTCTAGACTCTATATGAACGTAAAGAATTAAATTCGACAAGTATTACATCTATACACTTAATCACATAGCCCACATATTACTGCAAGTCTCCCACTAAAATGCACGACTCTAATGCAAGCACACAAAACATCATTACCACTGTCATCATCATCATAGATAAACATCAACAATATCATCATCACAACAACATAGACACCGCCATTCTCATCATTATTATAATATAACATCATCATTTCCCCTCGTAGTACTTTCTTTAACTATATATAATATTAATCGTCATCACTCTGTGTCACAGTTGTAGGACTCCTCATCATTACTCTCTATCATCCGTTTATATCCCCACCCTATCTTTTCATTAATCTACACCTTACGCGTGACTCATTCTACGTCAACATCCCTTTATTTTATTTTATTATTCATCTCACAGACGTGCTCTATTCTCTCATCTATTCTAGGTCATCTATATACTTTATTATGACATCATACTCTATTCCTCATTCTTAGTCTTAAGATATTACTTGTTCATTACCATTACATATAACGTCTCCTCTCTTTACAACTAGGTCCTACCTCACCATCGTCATTAACTCCTTCATACTTATTCTTCTCAATGAAACGACATTATATCTTATTACTTTGTTCTCATGTTCGTAGTCATCTATGCATCGTCCATTCCCCTAATCTTAACTTCAATAAATTTTAAAGTTATTATCTCACCTTATCATTAATTTCAACTTCAACAACTTTCCTCACTAAGACTATATTGTAATCCAAGGTTTCATTCTCTCGATACTAGTTATTATTATTATCGTCAACCATTATAACTATTAACTCTAACCCTCTTTCATATTCATCTTGCTCCTTTCCAATCGATCATCGTCTTATTCATCATTATCATCATTCATATTATATTTCATTACTTAATATACATGCTTCTTATCTTCCCTTACATTTCGTCTTAACGACCCGCTCATCGTTTACAATCATCTAAATTAGACTTCTATATTCTCTATTCATTTTTACACCTTATATGTTACTATCTAACATTCATCTTAAGTTCTTTAACTACCTTGGCTCTTTTACTCTTTCACTTAACGGTATTCCTAAACTCATTATTGGTTTAAGGAGATTATGTATAACCTCATCAGTTACTCAGAAGAACGCCTACTTCATATCTCATTTTATCATCGTCTTATACCACTTTTTACTAAATCGTGTGTTTTTAGACTCACCACGTACCCACACTATTTGCTCTATTAAATTCTTGTCTTATAAACCTTAGTTAACTGGATATCTTTTCTCACTGTTATTATCATCACCGACCTTACCCAATGTTTTAACTCCTACTCACAACAACCCACTTCATCATTTACTCGTCACCCTAAACAAGATATGTCATTGGTATTACTCGTCATTCACAAACATCATTTATTACAACATTCATCATCACCATTCAAGAATTATCATCTCAACATATATCTTCATCATATGACAGTGACCTCTCATCACTAAACAACATCTTACACGAGAATATGTACACATCACATTCCTTTGTTATTCATTACTACATTTTGGAATCTACCCTCGTCATTCGTTCCCTCCATAAGTGGGCGCTAGGTGCTAGGAAATAGGCACCTGAGGCGCCAACTCTCGGGTTGTGGGTGCTAGGCGCCCTTGGTGCAACGCAGCGCTGCGATGTGCCCCAATTCTACGTTTTTGAGCTACGGGAGTGCTTCTAAATTGCCGTAAATGTCCACTTTAAGAGCCCTTATGATCCCAAACTGATACGAAACATTACTTAGGGTTACCCTTACATCCAAAAACTATTTTTTCACACAATTTATCTAATTGCATCATTAAATTCTCAAATCAATTACCTAACTTTGGTTTTTGAATTTTAATCTTTCAACAACAACAATAACCCTCAATTCTCATATTTCAACTTCATCTTTTAATTAGCTCATCATCAATCTCTGATCACAATCTCACATCATAATAGCAACATCCTACTCTAACCTCTTTACATCCCCACGATAAAAACATAAACCCTGGAGATGAATAGATTCTCCCCCTTACCTCAAATCCATAGAAACCTTCGGTTTGGCTCGATGTTGCTGCCCTAGGGTTCCACTTCTCTCCCTCTGTTTTTCTTCTCCCTTTTCTCTGATCAGCAAAACTGATTTCTAATCCCTAATATTCCTATTTATATTTGGGCTCACTATTCGCTATAATTGTCTTCCTTTCATACGCACTACTCTTTTACTTCTCCCCTCCCCCGCTTATTATAATCTTGCTTTCTACACCCACGACTCTTTATTTATTTTGTTAGGACACTCCTCCTCGTTCCTTTTAATTCTCTCATACCACCTCCCACTCCACGCCATTATTTCTATTTTCTCAACAATAAAATAATACTCAAGCACAAGCAACATCAACAATAATATTAATCAAAACTCCACCTATTAAACATCATTGAATTAATTAAAAATAGAAAATTGGGGTGTTACACAACGCATATTCTATTTATTTATTTTTAATGTGTACTGTAGGTTGGGAAGATTGACAAGGTATTCCTTTCCCCTATTTCTTAAGTTGTAGAATTATGAGTTGTGACAAATCTAAGTCGTTATATTTATGTTAACTTTGCAGACAGTTTTAAACATGTCCAATGTGAAATATCACGCGGCTGTTCAAAAGACCTATCAAAATAAATGACTTCAGTAAGATACAAGATATATCCATTGATGTGAAAAAGATGCTTAACTCAACTGAACAAATTGTAATCAACAAAGAGCTTCCTTAGTGCTACTTGTCAGTTGTGTTTAGTTCACATGGAGAACTTAGCATTGGTTTTTCCTCATATTATTATTTCTTTGATTATTTCAAGAAAGAGATGAACTGAATGATACAAATGGTAAGATTCTTGTCAATTCAATTGACATAGTCAGGAAGCACGACATTGACCTAGCGTGTGAGTGACAAATTGTCCTCTAAACACACTGTCCTTCCAAACAAGATGCAAGTTCATATATACATGATGGTTTCTTTTAATTTGATGATTAGGCTTATGTAAGCCTGATTGCACTTGATGTTGAATTTTTGTCGGCTTATGTAAACATTTCAAAAAAATATTAAAAATTGCAAAACATGTGTTAGAAATACAAAACTAACAATAGCCATTGTATATGGCAATTAAGAGCTTGAAAAAAATATAGTGAAAATTTAAATGTCTTGTTTATTAAGATATTTATGTTATATATATATAAAAAAAAATTAATTAAAAATCTGTGAATGTGTTAGAAGCACATATGCATAATGAAAAAACGCATAATTGAATAAAATTTTGAAAAAATAAAATAAAATTGATTGAGTCAAGCTATGTTAAAAATTAATTAGATCTTAATTATTTCTTCAAAATATTAGAAATTAATTAGAAACTTTACATGGATAAGGTCAAAGTAATATTTATAGTTTGATGAGATATTTATGTCAAATAAAAAAAAAATTATAAACATAAATAGCTATTGGAAATTCAAAAATAAAATTATACTGTTATATAATTAAAGTATAAATGTGTATGTATTTTTGTTTTTGCAAGCGTATATGTGTTATATTGTTATAAGACTAAACATGATTGTTTGTAATAAGATCGAATAGTTGTAAACACATGAATTGGAATTGATATTGTTTGGATTAGTGAATTGTAAATTCAGATTGTATTCCCATATACTTCCTCCGTCCCTATATCTTACCACCCATTTGATTTTATTTTTGTCCCTAAATGTAAACTCCTTTTCAAATTACTAGATGCATTTATTATTTTTTCCTAAACATATCCCTAATTAATACTACAATCTTGTCTTGAAATATGAAAAGTCAGATTTAATACACATACAAACAAAGGACAATTTCGTAATATTAACACACAAAACAAACACATTAATTACACACAACTTTTCTTAAGAAATGTGAAAAAGGCAATAGGTGCGTACATTAAGGGACGGAGGGAGTAGTTTACATCAATAATAATAAACTCTGCCATTTAAATCTATATTGTGCTTATTTTTAATTTTTTTTACGGATATTTTTAGACAACGTCAAAATAATCAATCATAGGAAAATATGTTAATTTGGAATAATGAAAATCTACTCGCTCCGTTTCTTTTTAAGCGTTTTTTTAAGGTGAATTTTTCGTTCCTATTTAACTGTCTTTTGGTATTTTTAAGGGTACGATTTGTCAATTATACCCTTTGTCACTTAATCTTATCTTTTTCAATAAAACTAATTAATGTTATCTATTTGAAAAGATACAAGGACAAGAACAAGATGACAATGAAGAAGAAGAAGTTGAAATAATTTTTACATTGACTTCAAATAATTAAAAAGATATGCACAATATTTAGAAAATTGACAATTGTTTGATATGAGAGAGTGCGCAAAAAAATTAGAAATTGTTGGAGAAAAAGATAATAACTGACAATTGTTTGTTGCAAGAGAATGATAACATATCAAATTTATTAGAAAGATAATGTGTGTGCAAAATAAGAATTTATTGGCGGATTAAAATGAGGGTATAATTGGAAGAAAATGTGCAAAAATACGCATCGCTAATTTGGTGTTAATTTTCTAAAAAGACACTTAAAAATGAACGGAAGGGAGTACTATTTTTATAGAAGCAACATGTCAATATTGTGAGGAAATACAAAGAGGTGGACAAATTGCTTCAAATGATTTGAGCATGATATATCCAAATATACCAAGATGATCTCAAAAATTACATTTCCATCAACAAACCCAACCTGTAAGTAGTTAATTCCAATATCATTTGGCATTCATGTTAAGGGATTAACATGCTTTGTTTGATCATACTTTTAAGTTGTATTGTTTTATCACACAAATTTGACATTAAATTTTGATATCAGCTTATATGGTTGATTCAATTTAAATATGTAATTAATTACATTAAGTAGATGATTAGTGAATATAAAAATGGGGTGAAGATCCTCTCCATTTCCTAAATAAATGGAGATTGTCAATTACTATAGTTTTGAAGTAAATATATGATATAAATGCACATATTTCAAGAATTGAAAAC
>Ga0315913_1001615_pt1 | contig 25162 bp, 12 predicted proteins | sample MpolsnodulesMG_FD_207736 | JGI IMG/M metagenome (GOLD analysis project Ga0315913, IMG submission 207736) | Medicago polymorpha root nodule microbial communities from Los Angeles, California, United States - small nodules | ecosystem: Host-associated > Plants > Roots > Nodule | place: USA...
AGATCAAGTGAAATAGAATCTTCCTCATCTTCCGCAATAACTTCAAATTGTTGCTTTGGTTTTTCGGGAGTGTCCAACAAAATAGGTGCCGCTTTGTTTTACTCCTTTTGTGGTTGCGGCGGTTTGTTTCGACTTTCAATAACCATGAGCTTTCGGAACAACTCATGATGATCCAAATACTCATCTTCCCAAGTCACCGCATCTTCTTTCTTGTGATTGTGCCACTCCGTAGATGATGGAGGTAGTGGACAACCATTCTTCAAATAAATAAGCACGAAATGATTCAGAATTACCCCAAGACACATGATGGAAGTTTTTTGCTTACCCGACGGTGGTGGCTCTCTTAGTGGAAAAAAAGAGATTAATAATATAATATTATGTTCTCACACTACCAAAAAAAAAAAATATTATGTTCTCGGATCTATTTTAATTTATGCTCAAATAAAAATAAATAATATCTTCAACGATAAATTTAAATTGTTACTCGAATATTTTAGTGTTTTTGTCGTGTTAGTGACCTGTGGTAAAATTTTAGAAATTTATCCAAAACACGATTTTGAGTCTCTTCAATAGACAGCAATATGGTCACGCCTAAATTTAAAAACGAACCTCGTTTACTATGAATTTGTTTTTATTAATTCACAAAATTATTTACGATAGATTTACGTAGTCAAAATAATTTCCCCATCAAAATTTATTATGAGACTACGATATATAGAATATCTAGGTAAAAAACTATCTTATTGGCGAAAGTGTTTCCATATATTTTTATTTGTGACATGCACCACTGTCAACTACGTTCATTCACAATAAAATTGTAGATATTTTAATGAGTTGGTAAGATATTTTTACAAGAGAGATAGAGTTATTAGTAGCATCTAATAAGGATTTTACTTTAGAGATAAAAATATCATATACTCACTTCTTATCCTTCCACGGCAGAGAAGAGAACACAACTACATATACTTCCATCTCATTTACCTTGTTCACTTATTTATGTATAACCAAACCAAAGGCAATCACTCAGTTATTCCCACTTTAAAGGGAAAAATTAATCCTCAATCTCTCACTCCTCTCTCATCTCTTATGTCTTTGTTCATCACTATTCTTTCTTCTCTCTTACAAAACCTTTTCCCATCTCTATATATGCACCACAAGCCATAGCCAAAGACAAAGCCAATCAAAATGGACTGATTATGAATCTTGGTTCATTAGATGGTTAAGTAAGTAAAGGAAACATAATTATTAGTTAATTGAATTGGTCTTGATGGCAATTAATTGCATTTATCTTGACAGATGGTAAAACACAATTATAGTAGTACTTTGTAAACAATATTAGTATGATGGTTAAGTAACATTAGATGGTTAAGTAAGTAAAGCAAACACATTATTATAGTTAATTGAATTGGTCTTGATGGCAATTAATTGCATTTATCTTGACAGATTGTAAAACACAATTATAGTAGTAATTTGTAAACAATATTAGTATATTACTTTGTATAACGTGTTCCACAACTTCTTTTTTTTTAAGGAAACGTGTTCCACAACTTGAATGTAGGCAATTATTAATATATGATAGAATGAAAGAAATTAAGACTTATATGTCAAATGATATGTCACATGAACTTTGAAACTCTTGCAACAAGACAATTTTTTTTTTTAGGGGAGACAAATGGAATATATAAAAGAAATTGTACCAAATAAAAGAGAGAACTATATCAAACAAATGACCAAATTCATTATTTATTATTAGTATACTTTATTGTTGCATACATTACATCAGATCACATCACAATTTATTATTAATATACTGTATTTGTTGCATGCATGCATGCATTGCATCATATCACATCACAATGGCAATATTATGTCTTGGCCACAAGAATTGGAAGGTTCAGTACAATTTTGGTATGATAATCCCTTTTTGTCTAAGCACACTCTTATCTCTAAGAGATCATGACTTCCTTGTTTATTTCTCTCACAAGTGAGCTGGGGATATGCACCAATACCAGCAAATATTGTACTATTAAACAAAGTTTTCTTATAAGTGTTTGTACCGTGGGCGACAATTTTGGCATTTGTAAGCAAACGGTCTAATTTTATTTTGTTCTTAATGTGTGCAGCAAGATAAAAATAACCATATGGGTTTAGTGGAAGTGATGAGCACGTCCCATGATCTCTCCATTGATTTCGCCAAAAACGATAGTTATCCAAGTGTAATAATAAACTGGGCCATGCAGGCTCAACTATAGTCTTGAAATCAGTGGGAAGGTATTCCTAAATGAAACAAGATCATTATTTATTCAAGTGATACATTGGTAATTAAAATAATCATAATGTTACAAATATTCAAAAATCATACTCACTTTTGATGGTAATGATGTAGCACCATCGCAAGCTCTTGGTTGAGGTCCGGTATTATTCGCAGGCCACAATCCGTGAATTTTAAATGTCTTTTCATGTTCATAACCGGGTTTGCAAACATTAGTCGAACAGAAGGTCGGTGGCCATTGTTGGGCCAACTTATAGTAATCATATGGAGCAGCATTGCTTATCATAAACATTAAGGAGAAAGTGATGAAATAATACCAAGCAGTCAACATTCTGTGTGATTGGGAGATAACTCAAGCTGGTAAAAAAAAATTGAAAAGTGCAATTGTCATTTAAACAGGAGTGATCAATGCTAAACAACAATCAACTAAATGTAAAGCTAGCTATTTCATTTAAAGTTTGCTCTGATAATAATATTGAGGATTTGAGTATTCCTAGTATCATAAGTTTTGTTTTGAAGCATTATAACACACACAAATATCTATATACTATTGTAGTCAATAGTTTATGTAGTGTCTATGACTAAATAAAAAGAGGATTTGGATTAACCACTACTAATATTGATTTCATTTTTGAACATGAATATTTTTTAGAGGAAAAATAAAATGAAAATGTTTGGTTACATTAGAACAAAGAGAAAGTATATCAAATAGAAAGAAGAAAAAAAAGTGAAGACACATATTTTTTTACTCACAGGCATAACACTATGAGATTTTTTTGTTGTTGTAGTGTAACACTATGAGATTAAACAAATGGAAGAGAAACAGACCTCTATGCAGTTTCTCGGAGGTTTTACTCTCAAAAATATCACTCACGCTAATTCTCCTCTGTCATTTTTTTTCAGTCTCAAAGCATGGTATATATAGCATTTCAAAGTGCCATGAATTTGAAAGAAAAGGCAAAAAAATTGATTATTCATTAAAATTGATTCGCAATCAACGATTGAAATTGATTGAGAATTAAAATTGAGGTTAAACAAAGTTTTTTCATACCTAAATAATTATTAAATTTTGTTTTTTGTCTCAATAAAAAAAGTGGCCGATTTTTAGTCTCTACAACTTTTAGTTTCTGTTGTTAAGTAAATTTGTATTTTTGAATAATTTTTTTAGACATGTTTAAAATATTATAAAAAGTTTTTTTTAAAAAAAGAGAGCTATAAACATGATTTCTAACGTCAAAAAAAATATATTGAGATTTTTTTTATTTTTTTAGGTGAGATTTTCGTTATTTTTATTTAGAGCTTTTGAAATTTTGAAAATTACTAATAGTTATCTCAAACCATATTAAATCTAAATTTTGTCTCCTCAAACATAACTCAATTGGTATAAATATTGTAATATGTAGGAGTCGGGTTCAAATTTCAAACTTCCTACTCATTCAACTTAAGAGGTGAAATTTTTGCCACTTAACAAAAAAATCAAAATTTTTGTAAAGATTTTTTTTAAACATGGCTTCAAAAAATTATTCAAAAATTTAAAAGTGAAGATAATTAGCAAATTCTAATTTTTTTGAAAAACAACATTGACTAAAATCGAACAGAGGAAAATCTTTATCTTTATAGTTAACAAATGTCTTCCTTGATTTTTCGAGTACACACGTCACCATAAAATTTTAAAGTGCATTAATTATTTTTCCATCTTGTAAAAAATAAAAAATTGTACACATATGATTTATATGGCAAGTGAATGTAATATAATCATGTCCATATTTTTTTTGAAAGAATATAATCATGTCCATATTGAAAGGCAATCTCCAATGCTAAAATTCATACATGTTACGGTCTACGGGTATGTTTTGAATGGAAATATAGTTAGTAATAGCATTTTTTTCATTTTACATAATAAAAATTAGAAACAAGTGTCATTTTTCATTATATATATATATATATATATATATGACAAATTAAACTAAAATTCAGACATAATAAAAAATTAATATTTGCATTTTACATATTACATAACTGAAAATAAATTATAATATGTTTTGAGTTGTTTTAATTATTGTTTTAATCTACAAAAATGATAATCATGCATAATAGAAAATTCAATTTTCAATTTTAAGTAATTGATTTTTTTTCCAAATATAGTTCTACATATTAGAGTAACCAGTCAAATTTTATTAAATCACCACATTTTACTATTTAAGCCAATTATAATGTAACATGTGTCAAATTTTATTATGTTGTTGAGGAAGCTAGACACCTCTTTCTCCGATTGAAGCTAAAATAAATTATGTTAGTAAAATATTAAGAAAGAAAATTATTTTAGATAATGACTTTAACACATAAATCATAATTTTTAATCCAATTACCGTTTAATGTGTATTATTGTGTTGAACCAATCATATTGCATCATTTTGGTTTTATTGCATCATATTTTTTATTTTTATGTTTCTTCAAATAATATTTCACTAAAAAAATTAGAAAGAAAATCTCTTTAGTCGCATTTGATCAAAATGTTCTACATACTATTATTGGCCAATTAAGTCTTTAAGTTCTTTAATTACATTCCTTAAAAAAAAAATCTTTAATTACATTAAAAAATATCAACCAAAAAATGGAATATGGTATTCACACGTAATTCCTATTTTGGAATACTTTTATTATATTACATCAACACGTAATTTTCTAAGGATTACTTTTTGTTCAATAATTTCCCAAGGATGAAATTCCTTTTGGAATATGGCTTTCACACGTAAAAGAATTTTTTTAATCCAATGATATTTTAATATGTGTTATTATTGTGTTGTTGAGCCAATCATATTGCATCACTTTTGTTTTGTTACATCATATTTTTTATTTTTATATTGCTTCAAATAATATTTTACTTATGCTATTCACCTTAAAATCTTCAACTTCTTTAAAACTAATAGACAAGTGGGAAAAAAAAATCATATTTGAGGGAGAGAATATTATGATTTATTAGCGAAAAGATGGGCACTTCCGCTCTTTTTATTGCGTTTTTTTTTATGAAATTTTGATTTTGATTAAAACTAAAAAAAATATAGATGTTTGTTGCTTTCAAGTTATAAAAAATCAAACTAACTATGATTATCTATTTCAACGACACCGACAATAATACACTATAACAAAAAAAAATCTAAATTCTTTTTTTAATGACACCAACGACAATTTTATTATAGAAAAAGTTGTTTAAGGATATAATTGAAATGATGAAAAAGTAGGTATAAATATACCCATCTAGTTTGTTACACTTTTTAAATGATAAAGAAAAAAAACAAAAAATATATATTCATATCGTGTTTGTTACATTTGTTTTAATATTTAAATTTATTCTTATCTATTCGCATTGAAAATTTAGGGTATTTTTGGAAGGAAAAAAAATCAAGCCCAAAAGTGTTGAAATGGTAGTTTTCTTTATATGTAGTATAGATATTGAGGGTAAGTTAAAGCCAAATATTAGATAAAACATTCGTTTTGATATTATTTTTTTATTCAACCTTCATTATTTCAAATTCCTTCAATTCGGAATGGAAAAAAAATTAGTGATGAGAAAAAGAGCTCTTTTTTTTTTCCTTTTGTAAAGGAAATGAGGAAGAGCTTGATAGAAGAAAATGACTTGATAGATGCACATCATTGAAATGTTAGTACATATTTCTATTGATTATTATCTTTCTTTTAAAAATAAAAATTTCTATTGATCACTAGTAAATGGGAAAGTATTTTTTTTTTACAAAAATGGGAAGTAATTTAAATATTGTAATAAAAATGCATTAATGCATTTTTTTTTAGGGAAGCATTAATGCATAATTGGCAAGTGATTGCAAAATTTGGAAAGAAAAAAGATGAATGTATTCGAATTGGTAGGCAAAATATTAATGTCGATTTTATAGATATGCAACATTTACCTGAATTATTTTATGCACATGTATTGCTTTGAAATTTTGAATTAATTGATTTGTTTTAACAATTCAAGTTGAAAATATACCAAAACAGATCAATTTAGCTTTATTGGTGGAGTGATCAATTTCCATTTATTTTAATATTTGAAATTTTGAATTCATATATATTATCATTTAGGGTTAATAGGTCTTTACCAAATGTAATATAGGTCATTTATGGTTTTCCCCCCTGTAAAATTTTTATTTTGATTCACCCCTTGTAAAATATTTTTGTTTTGATTTACCCCTCTAATAGGCCAATTAGGGGGTGAATCAAAACAAAAATATTTTACAGGGGGTGAATCAAAATAAAAATTTTACAGGGGAGAAATCAGAAATGACCTATATTACAGGGGGGTAAAAACCTATTAACCCTTGTCATTTATTGCATTGATGGTAAAATCTCACCTAAAAGAAATTGATCCTCCTATTAAAACAGTTTTTCATATATTAAAGACCGTGCAAAATTAATAATATATATTTTTTGAATGACTCATAGTATTTCATTTTTTCTATTGAAAGGAACTCATAACACTTATATTATATTCTACTTGTTATGGAATACTACCTTTAATTTGTAGGTGGATGGATTCTAAGGTGGTCTATGATATTCACGTTAAAATTTAAACATTAAACGTGATTTTAAAAGTTAAAAAAGTATCTAATTTAAGTTACTTTAGTCTGTTAATTTTTTTCTTTTTTACAAAAGGGAAATAAACCTGTTTTATTTTTTGGAGTCCTCTTAGCCATATATGACGTAGTCGGAAGCGTAGGCTAGCAAGCGCTATACCTGGATTGAAAAGAAATAAGTTTGCACACGACAAACTTATGTAAACAGGGTTCCGGAATCCACCAGAAATTGAGAAAACTCTCTAAAATATTATTGAATGAATTAAAGTTATCTCTATTTTTACAAGTTTGTCGCCTGCAAACTTGTTTCTTTTCAGTCTAGATTTAGCGCTTGCTACCCTACGCTTCTCATTGCGTCAATATCACTCTATATCAATAGCCCTTTCAATGTTTGTTTCAATTACCACCAAAAATGACACACAAATCAATTGGTAATATAAATAAGAAATTCTTTTAATATCAAAGTGTTTAGATTCGTTGTATTTTGTTGGGTTTTAGCACTTCTTATTTCAAAATGGTATAAACATTGTAATATGTAGGAGTCGGGTTCAAATCTTGAACTTCCTACTTATTCAACTGAAGAGGTGAAATTTTAGTCACTTAAAAAAAATCTAAATTTTTGTAAAGATTTTTTTTAAACAAGGCTTAAAAAAAATTCAAAAATTTAAAAGTAAAGATAATTAGCAAATTTTAATTTATTTTAAAAACAACATAGACTAAAACCGAACAGAGGAAATTTTTTATCTCTATAGTATTAAACGAATGCTTTCCTTGACTTTTAGAGTACATGTGTCACCTTAAAATTCTAAAGAGTATTAATTATTTTTCCATCTCATACAAAATTGTACACATATGATCCATATGGTAAGTGAATGTACATATAATCATATCCATATTTTTTTTGAAAAAATATAATCATGTCCATCTTATAAGGCAATCTCTATTGTTTTGCTAGTTGCTATCTTAATTATTGTTTTCAATTCTACAAACACATTTTGCATTGAATGAACTTGAGGAGAGGAGGAGAGAGTTTGAGAAATGTGAAGGTTTTGGAGACCATTTATAGGAGAGAAAAAGTATGCCTAGCCATTAATTTTGGTCAAAAAACGTGTTCAAAGGAGTCTTACCAGCCATTAATGCTGGTAAAAACCTTTGAAAACGTGTTTCTTATGGTGCAGACCACCGACCAAACCATATTGGTGCAGTTCGGATTACATTTTCCGGATAACTCTCTTGGTTTCCGGATTATGTAATCCGAATTTTTACGATACTAGGCCAAGTTGAAGGATGTTGCACACCTTCTCTAGGGTGAGGGACATTTCAGATTATGTAATCGGAACATCTTTTTTTCATGTGGTCCACATTGCACAGACAATTTCTGTTGTCCAAGACGCCTAGGGACCTCTATAAATAAGTGTCTCTGTTTTCATAACCAGTAACCACAAGCTAAGAAAAAACCATGGAAAACTTTGTATTTAATTCGAACACCAAGCTAACTGTTGTTTACGACAACGGGTGAAAACCACCCCATCTGTTCAGAATTCACACTGTTGTCACTCTCTTCGGGTTGAAGAGTCAGCTGACGAAATCAACCGTGAACTCAGCCGCAGAGACACACATAGGGTGGATGGTGTTGAGTATCGACGTCCATCGACCGACTCATCCAGAAGTCTACAGTTCAGCTGGATGAAGCTCATGAACAACGACAACGTGAGAACCATGTTCTCAATTTTTTGTCAGTACAATACTAGAGGATCGATCGAGTTGGACACTTCGTTGGTCAGATCTGTTGAAGAAATTCGAAAATGTTTGTTCCGGCTCAAGAACTACGAAGAGATCAGGGTACTTCTGGACGCACCAAACGAAGGAATTAGTTTAGATGATCCGTGATCTACTGCGTTTTATTTTATTACGTTTATTATGTTGTTTCTTATTACGTGTTTTATGTAGTTGAGCTAAGTTGTTATATGTTGTTGAACTAAGTTGTTTTGTTATGTTTTCAAAAAATATATGTATTTTCTAAATTTTCATTATCTGTTGCTTTATACTAAAGATGTGCATTTAAACGCTAAAATAACCAAAGATATGCATTTCGGATTACATAATCTGAAATCCTTCAGCATATGATTCTTTTGTATGGACCACATTGCACCAAGAGTTTATGTGGTCCACAACATCCAAGGACCTCTACAAATAAGTGCTCTCCAGTTTTCAGCTTCAATAACAGCAAAACATACAAACACACCAAAGAAAATCATGCAAATTTTTGTCATTAAGCTGAGGATCTTTCTCACGCGGTCGCAAATAGATAGCTCTCTATTTGACTTCGTGATGAAGATCTTCAGCATACAAACAAAGAAACCATGAAATCTTTTGTCATTGTGCTGAGGATCTTTCTCATGCTATTTTAAGTAGATATCTATCTATTTAACAGCATGATGAAGATCTTCAGCATGCTTTTAAAAATATATAGATTCTTTCTCTACATTTGAATACCAAGAGGTTTGTTATGAGCTAGATCTCGGTGCCTTGGCGATAAAAATATCTCAGTTGGCAAGGCAGCAGGATCTAACTCAAAACAATCATGTTGACACAACACCTTGTTGCAGATCTGAATCCGAAAAGGTTTTTATGAGCTCGATCTAGTTGGCCTTCCGATAGATATATGTCAGTTGGCAAGCAAGCTAAATCGAGTTCAAAAGCACCTCTTCGAACACTATCCTATAATATTTTGTTGTTTATGTTTGTTTTAAGCTCCTTACTTGTTTTTTTATGCATTTATTAACCATTTCTATGTCACATTTCATGAAAACTCTTTAAAAAACCTCAAAATAGGCATTCTGGTGCAGTTCGGATTATATAATTCGGAATGTTTTTGTCATTTCCGGATTGTATAATTTGAACTACCTCAGTTATTTTTGGACGATGCGTTTTATCAAAGGTTTGGCCGGTTAGTGGAGTTTTAATGCGTTTTTGGACGGTTTTGAATGACAAACATATTTTCCTTGACTTTCAAATGACCTAGGACTTGTTTCAGGCTATAAATAGGCTGGCATGTTCAACAAATTTTTTCATTCTTCACTTCATCTCTTTTCTTTCATTTTCATCAAAAAAAATTAGTTTTGTAGGAGTGTTTGTGGTGTCATGGTCATTGTTGACCGTTCATATAACCCCTGCAATTGCTTTGCAGCTTATGTGGGGGTTATATAACGGTCAATAGAGACCTTTGACATTAAATAAAACACCAAAAACTAGATTTCGAAACTGTCCGGATTTTGTTTTCCGAAAATCGCTAACAATCTGGTTCGAATTACATAATCCGAACTAGGGATATTTTTGCAGGGCGCACGAGAAACAGGCAGGGTGGGAAAAGTAATAATGTTGGCCCATAAAGCCCCAAAATTTTCATGAATTTTTTTTCTTCCTAATTTTTATTTATCCCAAAAAAAAGGTCAATCGGCGGTCAACGCCAGAGCTTTTTCGTCGGTGGTGGTTTACGGCGGCGGTCCAGCAATTTTCCGGTCAAAACTCGATAGTTCGCGGCGGTGGGTGCGGTGACCGTAGCTCTGGTGGTGGTTGCCGGAGCTCCGACGGTGGCTGGTGGTGCCTTTTCTTTTTAATTAAAAAGAAAATATAAAAATATATTATTTGTTTTTTTTATAAATGTTTTTAGTACGTTTTTTTTTCTTCAAAAATATGGATTATAATTAGTGGGCCTAAGGCCTTTATCACTAAGCTCACAAAATTGATGTTCACACATCAACTTTGGCTGAAAAATACCAGTAAATGACCAAAATAACCTTTCGACAGTTAACTACCGCGGAAACTTCTGCAGTTAACTGCCACGGAAACTTCAAACCTGATTTTTATTTTTATTTTGCAAAAACCTTAAATTGTCATTATTAATATTTATTGATATTTTTTTCAGTCATTATTTTGGTACGTTTCAAACAATTGCAGTATTATACTTATGCATATATATCTTAATAAGAATAACATTTAAATCCTCTAAAAAAACATTTCAATGAATGTAAAAATTAAGCATTTGAATATTATTTTTCACATTGCTTAAATAAAAAATAAAAAAATCATTAAAATAATTGTGCACAACGATTTTTTTAAGGTATAGTATAATGTTATATTTTCTACATTAAAATAATTGTGCACAACGATTTTTTTTTATTTAAGTAATTTGCAAAACAATATTCAAATGCTTAATTTTTACGCTCATTGAAATGTTTTTTGAGAATTTAAATGCTCTTTATTTTTTTTGGTCAAAATTTAAATGTTATTCTTATTAAGATATATATGCATAAATATAATACTGCAATTGTTTAAAATGTACCAAAATAATGATTGAAAAAAAATTAAAATCAATAAATATTAATAATGATAATTTAAGGTTTTTACAAAAAAAAAAAAAAATCAGATTTGAAGTCTCTGCGGCAGTTCACTGCCGAAGTTTCCGCGGGAGTTAATTGTCGATGGTAGTGTAATATCCCACTCGTCGTCGTCAGAATTATATCAGTCGAGGGTGTACCAGAGAACAGTGCTCATGAGATTGACTACGATGAGGAGTGTTTTGCTAAGCAATGTCAGTTAAGCACGGCTTAGCCATCAGTGTCGATACAAACACGATCAAGACGAAGGGTATTTTAGTAATTGCACCAAGGGGGTATAAAAGGATGTTTGGAGCCAAAGCCTTCATAACTTCATGTTACTTCTCTCTCTAGGTTGAGATTTTGGAACTCTCTCCTCCTTCTCTCTAGAATGGCGCCCCTTCCCTCAACCCTCATCCATCAAGTTTCCAATTTACATGCAATGGTGAATCAAGCAAGAAACAATTGGAAGAATGGATTAAGCTTTGGGGTTGGTTTGGTGAGCTAAAGGCCATGGATGTATGATGAATCAAGAACTAGGGTTTGGTGATGAAAGATTTAAGTTGGATTTGAAGCTTGAAGATTGTAGCAATCACTAGGTGAGTTCTCTAGATAGAACTCTTTCCCCATGGTTGGTTATGTTGTGTGAGAAATCATTGATGAATGTTAGTTTATATATGCTCACTCTAGTACCCTTTTATGTCAATTGTTGTTGGAAACATGTTTGTTGAGCCATGCATTTCATTTCCTTTAGTTTTCATGTGTCCTGGATGATTATGGCGCATTAGGTTGCCTAGGATTGATTTGAAATGTTGAAAATTGCATTTTCTGCACTTCTGGTACGAAGAAACTCGCTATTAGCGAAATTTCCCAGAACCAGTTGGCTAATAGCCAAATTTCCAGACAACCATCAGAGCCATTTCGCTGATGGCGAAATTCTGGCGAAAATGGCATACCAAGTCCCTCTATTGGCTTGCTTTGGGAGCTTTGTATGCCATCCGAATCCACCTGTTTAACGCTAATTAACCTAAAGAAAACCCTCAATCTCTAAGAATCTAATTCACCGTCACAAATGAGTTTTCAATAGAAATTGCATGAGACATATGAACATGTTTTCAAACAATAATGGCACTCATGAGAGAATATGGTTATATTGGGTAGCAACGTATGCCTAGGTATGGTGAATACTTAGAACCTCGACTTAGTTAGCCGAGAACATAAGTTAGCACGTCATATATGGTGTATCAAGTTAAGATTAAGGTAATGTCAAGTTTAGACAAGAATTGACTCACCGCTAAACGAGTAGGTCACAAACTCGCGGTGATCATTCATGTAAGATGGTATGCTTCTAGCGTAGCGCATATAAGATATGTACATGATTACGAACATGACTATGTAAGCAAGTATAAGTATAAGACGTTTATGCACGTACAAGACTTTAAGTAACCTTATTTGTTTCAGATCAGCAGGTTGATATGGCAGGATTTAGCAAGCTTCTAGCCGGATGGATAAACAACAAGTGCTCGTTCGTACCCGCTGTCGGATGATATGAACTTTAAGGATGTATTTTTCTATGTTTTGGACGAGTAGTATTGTATTGGTGATTGTACGAACGCGTCTTGTTGTATATAATATTCATTCGAAGTCTTTATGTTGTAAATTTTAATGTATCCACTACTAAAGATAATGCACATGCTAAACTTTCTAGATACGTTTAGTGTGGGCATTATAGATAAAATTGAATTTCGGCAGTTAACTGTCGCAAGTTAACTTCTGCGGTAGTTAACTGCCGAAGAGTTATTTTGGTCATTTACTAGTGTTTTTCAGCCAAAGCTGATGTGTCAACATCAATTGTCTACTAAGGGGGCTAACATTAAAGGGGGCTTAAGTGAGGTTTTGTGTTTTGGGGCCTAATTGACACCTCTACATGTGACGGCTTACGGGTATGTTTAGAATGGAAATATAATTAGTAATAACATTTTTTTCATTTTACATAATAAAAATTAGAAACATGTGTCATTTTTTTTTTTTGGGTAGAATGTCATTTTTCATTTTATATATATGACAAAATAGACTAAAATTCAGACATAATAAAAAATTAATATTTGCATTTTACATATTACCTAACTGAAAATAAATTTTAATATGTTTTGAGTTGTTTTAATTATTGTTTTAACCTACAAAAATAAGAATCATACATAATAGAAAATTCAAATTTTCAATTTTAAGCAATTGATTTTATTTTCTTTCAAATATAGTTCTACATATTAGAGTAACCAATCAAACTTTATTAAATCACCACATTTTACTATTTAAGCCAATTATAATGTAATATGTGTCAAATTTTATTATGTTTAGGGATGTAAATGGATATCCATGGATGCGGATAAAGTGATATCTGTGTCCGATCCGTTGGATAAATATGAAATCTGTACCCTATCCATATCTGCGCGGATATCCGTTTAGCGGGTAATCCGCGGAGTTTGAGGTATCCGCGGGTTTATACAGATATTCATGGATAACATTTACAAAAATAAAATAAAAGATTTGTTTAATTTTTTTAGCTAAAATTTAGAAACAAATGTTCTTCACATGCATTTTCTTTTCTTTTTAGCAAAACATAATATTCATACATTACAATAACAATAAAGATCATTGACTCAACAAAAACATAAAGAAAGTCTCTTACATTTAATAAAAATAAAGTTCTTTGGTTTAACAAAAACATAATTAAAGTTCATCATATTCAACAAAAACAAAGCTCTTGCTTCAACAATCTCAATCACTTTCACTTCCTTTTAAACGAGCCTAATAACTAACGACACTCACAATACCTAGGGTTTTTTTTTGTAGGAAGTTGAATGATATTAAGGTTATTTATGTAATTTACTCGGTTTAATAGCGGGTGTGGATATCCGCGGGTGTGGATACCATGAAATCCTCATCCGTATCCATGAATTAGCGGGTAGTTAAAAAATCTGTTTATTTTATCCATGGATATCCATTAAGGTATCCGCTCCGTGTCCGTGGCGGATTTTATCCGCAGATATCCACGGGTGCAGATTTTTTTGCCATCCCTATTTATGTTGTTGAGGAAGCTAGACACCTCTTCCTCTAATTGAAGATAAAAAAAATTATGTTAGTAAAAAATTAAGAAAGAAAATTATTTTAGACAATGACTTTAACACGTAAATTATAATTTTTAATCCAATGACCGTTTAACATGTGTCATTATTGTGTTGTTGAACCAATCATATTGCATCATTTTAGTTTTACTGCATCATACTTTTTATTTTTATATTGCTTCAATGAATATTTCACTAAAAAAATTAGAAAGGAAATCTCTTTAATCGCATTTGATCAAAAGGTTCTACATACTATTATTGACCAATTAAGTCTTTAAGTTCTTTAATTACATTCCTTAAAAAAATTCTTGAATTACATTTAAAAATATTAACTGAAAAGTGGAACATGGCTTTCACACGTAATTCCTATTTTGGAATACTTTTATATTACATCAATACGTAATTTCGTAAGGATTTTTTTTTATTTGGTCAACAATTTCCTAGGATGTAATTCATGATTTAGAATATGGCTTTTACACGTAAATGAGAATTTTTTAATCCAATGATATTTTAACATGTATTATTATTGTATTGTTGACCCAATCGTGTTGCATCTTTTTTGTTTTGTTACATCATATTTTTTATTTTTATATTGCTTTAAATAATGTTTTACTTATGCTTTTAATCTTTCCCTAAAAAAAAACTTATGCTATTAATCTATATATATTCCATTTGATCTAGTCAAGCCACTAATATGTGTCATTTTGAAAAAGAATAAGATTATAAGAGTAAAAAATTGAGAGAAAAGAAATAGATGTAGAGCAGTCAAGTGGTGCAGTAGCAGTTCAAAGAAAAGAATCGATGTTTTAATTAACTGCATAGAGGTATATCTTCCGCATTCACCTTTATATTGTTGCTAATATCCTGAATCTTCATTATATGTTCCTTTTATTTTGTGTATACGATAAAGTCGTTTCTGTTTGTTATGATCATGTGTCTGACTTTGTTGTAAAAAAATGTTTACATAGGTGTCAAGTGATGTGCCTTCATATTTATCTTGTTTATTGATTGATGCCATCGTGCCTTTTCTTTTTATGTTGTAATCAAAATAGGATTGAATTGGTTCAACCAATTGAACCAACTGGTAGTCAAACATAAGTTCAGTCCAGTTAAACATAAAAATGGGAAAGAATCTTTTTTGGTGGTGGTTGGAATTTGAATATTTGTATTATGCATTGTTCCTAACAACTGAGCTAAGTTTACGAGGACGAAATCATAAGAATATAAACTAAAGTAAAAATCTGGCAGAAAATCGAACAAATCGGCCAAAACCAAACAACAATCAGTTATCAAACAACATATACTATTTTTTTTTGTAACCTTTGTATTCCAACTTTTTCGCTACTTCCTTAGATCCTTTGATTTTTGTCACGCTTCAGTTTTTTATTTTATTTTTAATAATGATAATTCAATAAAAAATTTGTCAATTTTTTAATAATGGTATTTTTTTTTGACAAATTTTTAATAATGGTATTGTTCACCGTATTTAAACGATGAAGAATACTTTTTTTTTTTGTCGTTGTCAATTTTAATATCTTTAATTTAGAGGTGGATTTTTTAACATAAAATTTAAGTTGTGTCATCAGCTTATTTTATTATTACATTGATAAAAAAATGTATGTTGTAACTTGTAAACCATGGTTTTTTTTTATTATTTAGAAAATGTTTATATTTGTATTTTTTTTGGTGGCCGGGGTTTGAAACCCCGACCTTACATATTTATGCATTGTTCCTACCGCCGAGATAAGCTTACGAGAACTTATATGTGTGTATAATTGTATGACTTCTTTTTTCTTTTTACTCAAATTTTATATGATTTTAATAACAAGTTCCTGATTAAAAAAAATCCATTATGTTTCTCTTTAAATCAATTTTATTATTACCATTTTTATCCAATCATATACTTTTGATTTGAAAAGGTTTTAGCTAGATTGTTGCTGTAGGTAGGATGAAAGGTTTTAGAGATTGGATTTTATCCTAAATATTGTCCAAATTATTGATCTAGTCCACGCCATCATCAAGCAGTAAGTTACCATTTTTTTAACGCACGCAAATTTGAGAAAAATTCTACAATACCTCAATTTGTGAATCACCGCCGGGCAAATCAATAAGCTTTTCTCCTTCCTTAGAATTCACTCAGTAGTCTATTGAAAATAATGAAATTTTATTAATATGTTTTCTTTGAACTGTGATTTTAGTTTTGCCTTGTTTGCAACTTAATTTCTCTTTTAATTTACTATTTTATTATCGGATGCTATAAATAGAATATTTTACTTGATTCTTCTTTTTTGATTTGCTACTTGCAACAGGTTTGGGTGGGCTTCATCAATTTCATTCACGTTAAAATAAAAAAAATCGTTGTGTGATTTGGAGATGGAGAAATCTACCAGTGCCACAAATGTAAATGTTAGCAACAATATATCCGAAGACCTTGCCTTCTCTATCTTGTCAAAATTGCCTCTAAAATCTTTAAAACGGTTTGGATGCGTACGCAAATCGTGGGCTCTCTTGTTTGAAAACCCATACTTCATGAGCATGTATCAGAACTACTTTCTTTCAAAGAATCATTCTTATTACGATGGTACTTCTATTCTCCTAAACTGGACAAACAATGCTATGCCTGGTGAAATGTATCACTCTACATTGTATTTACTTTCTGGTGAGAGGTTTGAGAATATGGTTAAACTAGATTGGCCACCTCCATTTCACGAGGATGATTGTTTTATTGATGTTTTGAGTAAAACTAGTGTCAATGGGACTGTTTGTCTTGCACAAGATTTCCTGTATGTAAAATGTGTATTTTGGAACCCTACTACAGATGAATTCAAGGTCATTCCATCCAGTCCTTTCTTGTCTCAATCACGTTATATGACCCCTTCGGTGATATTCCATGGTTTTGGTTATGATCATGTTAGAGATGATTATATGGTGATTCGGTATTTAACTTTCTTTGATACCGACACGGACGAGCCACGAAAGGAGGATTATTCATATGTCGACCCCATGTGGGAAATATATAGTCTAAGAAGTAATTCTTGGAGGAAACTTGATTTTGAAATGCCTTACAGTTGTGCAAATGAGAAACTGTACATAGATGGAATGTGTCATTGGTGGACTCTAAGTGACGACAATAATAGAAGTGATGTTGATCCACGCTTGGTGTCATTTGACTTATGCAATGAGGTGTTTCTTACAACAAATTTGCCCTCAGACATGGTTGGACGTCATAACACTTTGCATTTGACATTGTTAAATGGGTCCATTGCTTTTATAATATATGATGAAACAACTACTTTTCACATAAGAATCTTGGGTGAACTTGGTGTGAGTGAATCATGGACTAATGTCTTTATTGTTGATCCGTTACCTTCCATTGAACATCCTATTGGAGCAGGTAAAAAAGGTGATATATTCTTTAGAAAAGATGATGATGAGTTAGTCTGGTTTAATATGAGTACCCGAATGATTAAAAATCTTGGTGCTAAAGGATACAAGTATAATTGCCATATAATAATTTATAAGGGTAGTCTTATCCCAATTGGAGGTTTATGACTTTGGTTAGAAGAATTTACCTTGTATACAAATTGGCTCACACATATAATTATTATTAAGTGTGTTACAAATATAGATTCTTTCTCATCATAGTGTGGATCTTACTTTAACAATTTTATTTTGAAATTTCACTCTTTCTATTTACAAACACTATTTTCCATTTTAACTGTAAGAATGACAATTTGCCTTCAGTACTGGCGTTTATTTTATAGAAAAATAACTGTGCTATAACATTTTTTTTTGGTCAAATGTGCTATAACATTTAAATAAAGCAACTATCGGAATCCGATTTTTTTTACAAAAATAAAACGATATTAATTTATTCAAATTGATAGAGTATATCATATATAATAATGTTCTGGACCGGCTAAAAGGACCTTTGGCCCATTTACTTAGGCCCAATACAATCCAAAGCCTAAACCCACGTTTGACGACATTACTTGCGACACACCCCTTTCCCACAAGGGGGGTGCACGGAGCGAGTGGGACCGGTTCAAACGAACCACAACGTCTCTCTGCACGTTCCTGCAATAAACTCTCTGGCGGTTACACTTCCCACGATTTCGTAACCGTCGGAGCCAGGTGTGCCATTACAACGGCTCTGCAGCCCTCCACCTCTATAAATAGGGGACTCGTAGCAGTCCCCAAGGTAGAATCTAACTCTTCCTCTAAACCCTCACTCTCTGATCTCTACTGACTTGAGCGTCGGAGTGCCTGCAAGTACACACCCCCATCCGCTCCAAGAAGGCATTCAAACGCATTCTACAACCGCATTCAAAGCACCGACAGCCACCTTCTGATCAGGTACGATCAAATAATATGTTCAACTTTGTTAAAAACGTAAAGGGTGAATATGGGAACAAACTCACGTTGTCTAAATTAATAGCATACAATGGCAAAATGCATACAAATAATATGATAATATCTTAGTCACTGAACTACCCATACTTCCAGATCTGCAATGTTAAGGCTCAAATCATTGATTGGATGTTTAATTGATTGAAGTCGTTCTTTCAATAGAAACCAAACAAACATTGCAACAAGATGCAAAATCAAATAACGCCGCACAAGACGACGAACAACACAACGCCGCACTCAAATGAAGAAATCACGAAGGAAAAAAAATAGAAAAGAAAAAATTTGATATATGCGAAAAACACTTATTTAGATTGAAAGAAAGAGGAAAGATGAAGATGGGTGATTCTAGGTCAAAAATTACCTAAAACCACTCATCTTTCATTAGTGAAGGCGATAAAAGAACTTACAAAGAAACTGAAGTTTCTGTGACTACAAAACTCAGATTAGCCAGATATAACAAGTAACTATGGAAATCCAATGAATATTATTTGTTTTCTTAAATAAATCATCAATTGGAATCAAAGCACATATATCATCCATCTTCTTTGATGTTTTACGTCTAATCTTGTTTTTAAAACACACTCTTCTAGTTTGTGTTTTCTTCATGTTTAGTAACGCTCTTGTAGACTTTTTTTTTTAAGCAGCATTTATTAATAACGCCTTGCACAAGAAGTACACAAAGGCAAAAGGCAATACAAGAGTGCTAAAAAGGTCGGTTGAACTCACCACACATGCGTTGGAGACAACCCCTTAGAAGCAAAATAAAAAATCTATACTGTAAGCTGCTGGGCGAAAACTAACAGAAGCAAAAAACCAAAAACCACAACTGACAGAGGCCTTAATACTGCCTGAACACAGCAGAAGGCACTGAACAGACCCAAGCTTTCCACGCCAGCAGCCCAACACCAAAACACCTACCGCCTAGATTCTTCTATTTAAGCAATCTCTCGGATTCCAACACCACTCATAAAAGAGGAAAGACGCAATTCGTAATCTTCTCAAAGTCCAACACCAAGACACCGCTTTGATTTCCTCCACAACCTAGTCATAATTCTTGGCTTTATTTGTAAAAATCCGCACGTTTCTTTCCTTCCAAATTGTCCATATCGTAGCGTGCCAAATCAACCAAAAAGGTTTCCTTAACCGCCTAGAATTAGCCTCCGAACTCCAACCATCAAAATGTGTGAACAAATTATGCGGAGTGATGAAGTTTACCCCTAACCAATCCAACACCTTACGCCAAATCAACGAAGCAACATCACAATGTAAGAAAAGGTGAGTTGTTGTTTCGATCCCATTACCACACAAGACACAACTACTCGGCTCCCCTTGTGCTAAAACATGACGAAAAGCAAGGTTTGATCGCGTCGGAATTCTATCCAAAAGAGCAAACTACGAAAACGTGACCACTTTGGACGGTGTTTGGCTCTTCCAAAGATTAGCAAACACCCCTTCTTCTAGCTCATTCAATCCATCCTCCAAAAACACTAACTCCTCTAGCACTTTATATGAAGATCGAACCGAGAAAATGCCTTCCTCTTCCGGAGTCCAAAGCCATTTATCCTCTTCCTCCCCCAAAAGAGTCCCTTCTATACGAGCCAATAGATTTGCAATTAAATTGGACTCCCAAAGAAAAAGTTGTATTCTCCAACCGAGATTCCAAGAAACCCCTCCATCCACTAAACTCCACAAGTCACCAACATTGGCCTCCTTATGCAACGAAATGGAATAGAGCCGTGGGAAAGTCAAAGCTAACACTTCATCCCCAATCCACTTATCCTCCCAAAATCTTGTCTTCCGCCCATTCGACACCTTCCTCACCACTCTACTTGAGAACCAATTTTCCCCTACACCTTCTTCCAAAGACATCAACTCCTTCCACCATCCGAAAGCGAAACTCGGCCATCTAATACCATCCCCCGGAGTGAAACCGGAGATATTTTCCCCATATTTCTCTCTCAACACCACTTTCCAAAGAGGTAAGTCCTCTTGAAGTAGACGCCATTTCCATTTTGCCATAAGGCTCAAATTAACCAACTTCACTAACCCCCAAACCACCCTTGCATTTAGGTTGACAAATCTTGCTCCATTTGACCCAACAAATTTTGCGTCTTCCACCTACACCACCCCAAAGGAACTCTCTTTGAATCCGAACTACCATTTTCACCACTTTAGCTGGAATCTTCAAAAAAGACAAGAAGAAAATAGGAATATCATTTAGCACGGAATTAAGAAGGGTGATTCTTCCTCCAAGACTCGCATACTTGCTCCCCCAAGAATTAAGCCTAATTCACAATTTTTCCAACATAGGCTCCCAAGTTGCTGCCTTTTCGGATTTGCACCCACCGGCAAACCCAAGTAATTAAACGGAACACTCCCTTCCCTACAATTCAAAAACCTACACGCCGCCTCCATAAGTCTCTAGGGACATTAATGCCAATCAATGAGCTCTTATGGAAATTCACTTTCAAACCGGATGTCATTTCAAAACCACTCAATAATGCCTTAAGCGTCCAAAGATTATCAACTGTGGGCACACCAATGCAAAGGGTATCATCGACATATTGAAGATCAATAAAGCAGCCGACAATGATTTGTTGCTTCAAACGATCAGATGTGCCCACCACTCAAGTTCCGGTAGGACGGAGGAGCCACCAACAAAGCCTAAAAGTACCTGAGTCAAAAAACTAGATCCCGATCTCGAATCAAAAGTGATCGGCCCACCAAACTCCCGACACAAATCAAAAGGCACCCCTCAACTCACGAACCACCAGAGCAGACACCTAAACCTCTCCAAAAACTCGGCCCACCAAAATCCATATGCCAAATCCAAGGAAAGAAACGGTGGAACAGTAGCGCAAATCGATCTAGCTCGAACATAAACAAACCAAAACAAGCCACAAAATTAACCACCATAAGCACCTCCACGAACACCGTTTCAGTGCCACCCTTTGGACCGTTGTACCCTCTTACGTCGCGGAGGAGAACCTCCAACCATCCAGGGACTGGATCCACCACAACTGCACGACCCTTTGCAGACCTAGAGAACGCCACCAACCAAACACCGACGACGAGGGGGAGGTTGGGAAAGCGCACAGAAGCTTGGACGACTAGGAAGAAGGAACATAAACCAAAAACCCGCGCGAAACAAGCACAAGCCCCTCTCCACGAAAGAAACACAGAACAAAAACACTAAGACCCAAAGAAACGAACAACACAACAACCGCGACCAACCCCCACAAAAATCTGAAGTACATGAATGACTGCTACCACCAACACGGAGCGTTTATGCACCAAACCCTTTCGAGTAAAATCCAGAAAAGAAAGAGATCGCCAAAGCAAACACAAAACGACACAAACAACCCGAGAAAACATAGCAAAAAAAAAACAAAAAACCGGCGACACCCAGAGAGGACGATGGCGCAAAACCACCAACCACTCCTTCGGCGCCACAAAACACACCACCAAACGGAAACCAACCTGCAACAAGGTAGGCCACTCAAACTGGATCTTAGCAAACCGACGAACAAACCTCAATGACGACCTTAGAACAAGCTACGAAGACAAAAGGGTGAGAAGGCAGCCACCGCCGGAGCAAAAAAGCGACTTCAAAAGCCACCAGCACAACCCACTGAAGTTCAAAGAGACGCTAGATCCGATGAACAACCCACCGACACAACCAAAACTGATGAACAAATACAAAAGGACAAACGAAAACGAAAAATAAAAACAGACACAACCAAAGATTTAGATCAGGATCCAAATCTACCACCACAACCATCGCCGACACAGCCACGAGAACACCCCATAAAACCGAAAACCACCACAAAGTGCAAACCACCACCACCACGAAAACAACCGCCAGAGGAAGGCACCACCGTGAGCTGCTCCACCAACCGCCTAGACACCCTTCGAACCAACAACGACAACGACGGTGACAGAGAAGGACGACAACGGGAGCAGGGTGCGACAGTGGTGTGGAGAACAGCTCTCAACGCACCACCAACGCAGATCAACATCTCAACTGAGGTTGGTAAGGATCTGGGGAGGAGCGTCGGATGCTGGAGATCGGGAGATACAGAGGGTCGTCGGCGGGAGAAGAGGTGCAACGGTGGTGCGGAGAACAACTCTCAACGCACCACCAACATAGATCTACATCACGGCGGTGGTGGCTTTGGATTAGGGGAGGAGAGCCGGTTGCAGGTAAGCTAAGAGGGAGGTCGCAGTAGAGAGAGGTCAGAGGGATATGATTTGTTTAGATTGATGATTTAAGTTTTCACTAACGTAACTAACCTAAACTGTATCTTCATAAGTTATTTTTTTTCTTTTTTTTTTATAAATTACCTTGATAAACCTAGGAATAAAACATAAAATTTTATATATTTGTATAAACTATTTTACATAAACTAAACAATAAGCCAATCCAAACATCTGCTTATTCTTGTTACAACTATAACAACTACTACCCATTTTTTCCTTTACAAGAGTAATAAATCCCATCTCAACAAAGAAAAACCAATCTAATTAAATATCAAATGCAAACATACAAAGTTTTGTAGACAATGAATAGCTGAACTTCATTATGTAAACAATTATTTATCAAACAAAAAATGTGAAGTAGAAAACTGTCAAAGAAAAGCTTAAAAACTTAATGGGGTTAATCGATACTTTCTTTTCTTTTAACAAAATACTAGTCTATTGATATTTCAACTTTAAAATGATCTCCGTTGCATGAGAGCTGCATTGTGGTTTTTTTTTTTTTTGACAGAACTGCATCGTGGTTGTAGAGCGGTATACACATGATTATCATATTTTTAATCTGTGGTGTCCAATATCAAAGGTTGACACTGATTGATACATAACAATAACATAACCATGACAACAATTTGGAGACTATGTGAACCCACCAATATTATTATTTATCGTTTACATCAGAAGACTAAATATGATTAAAAAGAACAAGATTGACCCTCAATCTAAGTTTTAGTAGATTTGATTTGATAAAACTAGGAGACACTCTGATTTTATTCAAGTTTGAATTATTGTTTTTGTTCAAGTTACAATGACTTCCATAATTTCATAAATCTCACGGCCGAACCAAACATGCACTAAGTGGCACTGTCCACGGTGGCGCGTTGAGCGTGTTTGAGAAGCCATTCCAACATATCACCAAACACCAACTCCACATTCTCTTCAGGTTCTCCAACTAACTGATGCCACATCCCATCATATATCTTCAGCGTCTTATCTTTACTACCGGCGCGTGAGTACAACTCCTCCACACACGCCGGATCGCAAACGATGTCATCGCCACCGTGCACAGCAAGAAACGGCAGATCCACTTCCTCAAACCTCCCTTGCAGCTCCCGACAAATCCTCAACAACTCCTGCGCCGTCGCAGCACGTGGACGCGCCACCGTCCTCTTCGGACTCGCAATTGCAAGCTTCCTCTTCCACTCTTCTTTAAACGAAACATCCGGAATCGAACCGCGCGTGGGAACCACGCGCCACGTCGGGATCACCGCCGCCGCAAGTGAGAGAAAATGTTCCAACGGCCACGGGGGTTTGAATTTATCACTAACTCCACACATAGCACCGTTAAGGATAAGTCCATTCCACGGCAATCCGCCTCGCCGGAGAGTTATCAAAAGAGCGATAGCTCCACCGAGAGACTCCGAATACAGAAACGAAGGCAACGACGAATCAAATCGAGATCGAAACGATTCAAAGAAAGAGATACAATCATCAACAACGGGATTGATATCAGGAATATGAGCAGTTAAACCATCAGAGAAACCATGACCTTGATGATCAATAGCGCAAGTGGCGAATCCGGCTTTAGCGAAGTATACGGCAGTGAGTTGGACAGTCCAGCTGGATTCGCCGGTGAAGCCGTGGACGACGGCGAGGGTTCCGATGAGTTTAGTTGGAGGATTAGGGATCCACCACTGAGTGAAGAGTTTGAGACCTCTAGAGTTGGTTATGAAGTCGGAGTCGTGAGTGACTGAGTGGCGAGTGTAGAATTCTTCAGGAGTTAGGGTTCCGAAGGGGCTACGATCGTTGGCTTCTGCTACTGGGTGCACCATTTTGGATGTCTTCTACTATCAGTTATGTGTGGATATAGTTATAGTTTCAGTCTGACCTATAATCAGCGTGTCCCAACTATTTCTTCTACTTTTCTCCCCTTCATTTACTTCTCTATGCTTTTCACTTTTTTCTTTTTTTTTTTTAGTGTTTGTTTTTCACTTGATAATATTTTTTTTGCCTTTTTTATCATGGAGTTTCTACGGTACACCCTTAAATTAAGGTGTACCGGTACACCTGTTTCATAAATCTATAAGTTAACCAAAAAATTTATGTAATAAAGAGATATTTATCGACTTTTAT
>Ga0315913_1001616_pt1 | contig 25156 bp, 19 predicted proteins | sample MpolsnodulesMG_FD_207736 | JGI IMG/M metagenome (GOLD analysis project Ga0315913, IMG submission 207736) | Medicago polymorpha root nodule microbial communities from Los Angeles, California, United States - small nodules | ecosystem: Host-associated > Plants > Roots > Nodule | place: USA...
GATTCAATGAGCATGAAATAAATGTATGAACAAAAGTTAAAAACAATGTCACAGTATCATGACTGATACAATGTCACAGTACCATAACTGAGAAAAGTATGGAATTATGAACAAAAGTTAAAATAAAAACAATGTCATAGAAAGTGTAAAATTAGAAGCTTATTGAAAGAGTAAAATTTGAGCAAAACAATATCACAGTCTAGCACAAGAAGTGCAGATAGGCAGGAGAGAGCACATTACAAAGAAACAAACTGCCAGCAAACAGTGGCCAAACACACCCAAAGAAAATCATGGGACTTTTGAACCAAAAGAAGAACTTCACATTACACTATTTTCCAGATCCAATACACAAATTCATTATTGCCAAAAGCCAAGACATACCACACAGTGATCATCTCTCCACCATCCAATCCATTCCATTCCTCTGATTTAAACTCATGTGTTATACTAAACTCAACGAGTTCTCCACTTAACTTGAATTAAACATGTCTATATACTGATATACTCTCTTTTAAACTTCAGTGTTATATCAAAACAAACTAACAAAGTAACATGGAAATGAACATGATAAATTATTAGGAATCATATATTTTTTGTATTTTAAACAAATTGAACATAATACTAAAAGGCCAGGTTTCTCTTCTACTAAACTCAATCTAACTCCAATGACCCCTTTACAACAAAAAACCATTCGTGTTAGTCTGTTAGATTGTCACTTTAGGGAGGAACAGTTCTCTAAGTTAGGAGAACGTATAATTTATAGAGAAGTTAGAGAGAGGTTAAAATGTGGAAGTGAGTGGTTTGGGTATAGTGCAGCTGGTGCAAAAAAAAAAAACATATTAGCTGATTGAAAGTGCAAAAAACATAGGGGTTTATGTGAAAAAATTAAAATTTGAGGGTTGGCAAGTGCATCCTCTGAAAGCAATGTAGCTCCGCCACTGACTCAAGGGAAGATGAAAAATCACAAAGTGTTGAAGCCAACATCTATTACAGCAGTCGTACAACCATTACAGTCGTAGCAAGGCTGGTGGCTTTAATTCTTGTTGTTACACTATGTGTACGTCTTGTATAATTGCTTCACACCTTATTACTACTGAAACGAAAGGAATTCAGTATCACTAGTGCCTATAAATAGGCTTGTATCTTTGCATTTGTACTAATCATCCACCATTGTAAACTCTAGAAAAAAAAATTGTAAGTTTCCTTTGCATTTTAATAAAGTTTTCTTCTTTGTATTTTTGTTCTTCTTTTATTTCTTTAGTGTAGTTCATCCTTATGATGAGTGAGTAAATTCCTTTCTTGTCTTGAGATTATGAAAAGTAATTCGAGAATGAACTTTCTACAACTTCAATCTTCTCTTTTGTTGTGGGGTTTCAAAAAATTTATTGAATCTTATTGGTTTCTTTGGAAATGAACTGTGGATATGATTGTTTGAACTTGGCTGAACCAATGTGACAACAAAGAAATTGAACCACCCAATGTTACAATTGAACTATAATACCAACGAGGAAATGAAAGTTGAGTTGTTGTCAATATAGGAACTGGATAATTATGACATCGTGACTCATAATCTTAGGCATCAAAATTTGTTGAAAAACTGAGGTAAATGACGGATCTTTAAGATTGAATATAGGTTTTGAAACATGAGAGTAATCTAAAAATCTTTGGGGTGACATAGCTAATAGAATTTAATGGGTTAGCAACATAGAAACCAAGATAGCATGGACTATGTTTGTAAAGCACGTCATGTAAGTGTAATGTATTTGGGACGGTTGCCTCCACTAGCTTAATTTGTTCTTTAGTAGTTATTTTTTGTCTAGTAGCTTAATGGTTAATCTCACACAATTAAAATATTTATGGAAAACTGGGTATCCGTGGTTGGAACCCAAACTTCAATCCTTACATAAATTATGCAATAAAAAATAGTAGGCATTTTTTTTGGCTGTTAATTAATTTATAAAATAATAGTTGAATACGTGTATTTGTGATCTTTTCAACACGTTTGCACAAGAGAAATATTATATGATGGTGTACGACTTACAGGCCGTGGCTATTTAAATATGTTTTCAGATACTGTGTTGGCTTTATATTTCCTTATAAAATAATTAAAATTTTGGATTTTAGTCCTTTTAAAAGTTTTCATCAAGTTTTAGTCCCTTATATGTTTTTTTTTCAAATTTTGGTTTTTAATCCTTTTAAAAGTTTTGGCTGAAGCGGCCCAGTGATACAATTGCAAGCTGGTTATTCTTGGGTCATGGGTTCAACACTCACATTTCATGTTTATGGTAAAATGTCAAAATTGTTAGGCCGGATATCATAACCGAGGTTCATACCTCCACTTATGTGTGAGTTTATAATGGTTTTATCATTTTGTCTATCTACCCAACAAAAAAATAAAGTTTTCATCAAATTTTAGTCCTTCATATATTTTTCATCACTACTTTTAAACAAAATAAGTAAATTGTCTTTTACTAATATTGGTAGATGATTGAAATTGATTCTGGAGTGTTGTTTTTTTTAGAAGAAAAGAAAAGTAATGATGATGAATCACAGCAGCTCACGAACTGTGAAGTAAAAACTAACTCTGTTTTATTTTATGATTCATACAATACAATTTTCCATAGTTCGTTAATCACGATGATCTTCATCATCAAATTACTTTTGTTTCTTCTTCTTCTTCTTCTACCAAACAATGTTAACTCTTCAATCCATTACTACTCCAAACAACCCTTCACTCACCGCTCCAATGCTTTCTTCTTCCATGCCGGCGCTGAAGCTCTCTTCTCCTCTTCCTTCATCCGCTTCGAATCCATCTCCTTCACTCGCCCCAAACACTCCGCCATCATCCACGGCCAAATGCAGCCGAACACCGGTCTAATTGAATCCATCATCCTCGAAGTCAAGGACCGTAACCGTATCGGTGGTTTTTATTTCAATCCCAAATCTGATTTTATTTGCTGTGACCCATTTCTCTCTAAAACCCAAAATTGTAATCTTGGTCAAGTTATCATTCATAACAACCCTCAAAATCCTTACTTTCCCAAAAGGGTCAAAACTTTTTTTCAAGGTACTAGTCAAATTGTTCATATGGATCCTCAAACTGTTCAAATTAATTCTACTGGTATGTATTATTTGTATTTTATGTTTTGTGATCCTAATCTCCAAGGTACTACTGTTACTGGTAGAACTGTCTGGAGAAACCCTAATGGTTATCTTCCTGGAAAAATGCAACCTTTCATCACCCTTTATGCTTTTATGTCTTTGGCTTATCTTTTACTTGGTTTGGTATGGTTTTTGAGATTTGTTCAGTTTTGGAAAGAGAAGGATGTTGTTCATGTTCATCTTCATTATCATATTACTGCCGTCATTTCGCTTGGAATGGTTGAGATGGCGTTTTGGTATTTTGAGTATGCTAATTTTAATGCTACTGGTAGTAGGCCTATGGGAATTACTATATGGGCTGTTACTTTTACTTCTGTTAAGAAGACGCTTTCCAGGTTGCTTTTGTTGGTTGTGTCTATGGGATATGGTGTTGTTAGGCCAACGCTCGTCGAGGGTGTTGTATCTAGAGTTACGGTTCTTGGGGGGCTGTATTTTGTTGCATGTGAAGTGTTTGAGCTTTTTGAGCACTTGGGAAACATCAATGACTTTTCTGGGAAATCTAAACTGCTGTTGGTGCTACCTGTTGTTTGCCTTGACTCATGCTTCATTCTATGGATCTTCTCTTCCTTGTCTAAAACCTTGGAGAAACTGCAGGCAATTATCTAACTTTTATGATTGTAGTAAATAATAACCACTGTCTCTAATTTCTGCTGGGTTATGTGTTTTTAATCACGTTGTGGGAGTATAGTCCCAAATATTGATTGTAGTGAATCTGCATCGGTCCTTTTTGCTAGAATGGCTAGACCGAACTCCCATGGTCGCGTTGGTGACATTTAATGAGAATCTATTTTTTTATAAAGGTTATGGTAAAATAGTAATTTTTCATTAGATACCAACTGATTTACACATATGGTACATGGAAATTAACTTTTATGTAATCTTGTGTTTAGATGGGTTCTGACCCCCGTTGGGGGTAGGACGGGGTTACCTAGTAAGGTTTGTGGTTTCTATAAATGCGGAATATGGCCTTTTTGTGACCTTGTAGAAGATATGTGAGTTAGGCTTATCATTTCTGCATATTCTTATTTTCTATTTGTTGTTTATTTGGATGTAGACAAGGAGAAACTTGGCTAAACTGGAGATCTACCGAAAATTTACAAATACCCTTGCAGTGTCTGTGCTACTGTCCATTGCATGGATTGGCTTTGAGGTAATTCTTACAAAATATATTTGATGTGTTAGAATAAACAATTTTAGAGATGCAGATCATATGTGCTTTCCCCCAAATCCAAGCATTTTCTGATTTTCATTTAAGCATTTTTTTCAAAAAAACTAAAATAAATTTGAGATAATATTGCTAACAATAATTTGTTACTGTAATCAACCAGCTGTACTTCAATGCAACTGATCCTTTAAGCGAGCTGTGGCAAATTGCTTGGATTATTCCCACTTTCTGGTGCCTGCTTTCATATACTCTATTGCTGGTGATATGTGTTCTTTGGGCTCCTTCTCGTAACCCTACTAGGTATGTCCTTTATGGGGTCTTCATGAATTGTATTATTAAGAGGGTTACATGTCTGTTTTATGCTAATTATATATGAAACTTTATTTGGAATGTCCATCCATTGCTAGTTATGTTAGTTGTTGTAAATTGTAACAGAAAATGATGTATTGGATCTACCTTGTGCTAATGTATTTTTTTCATCATTTCGTTGTGAACTTGCAATTTATACCGCACACTTTGGTGGTTATTGGTCTTGTGTGTTTTGTAAACTTTTAGATGAACTAGTTTTGTAAACTCTTAGATGAACTAGGATAGGTTTCTTTTAACTTGTAGATAAAAATGCTAGTTTCCATTTGAAATCTTTATACCTTTCTTGCCAAGACAATTATTGTTACTTCTTGCACACTGCTACATCATGCCATGATGGGTTTCTAGATAGATGAACCCATCGTGCCACTTTTGAGTCCAATTGTCAACAAATACCGTTTACAAAATTTCTCTGCCTATACGTGTCGTTTGTGAAGAACTTTAGGTGATCTGATCAATGAAAGTGATGAAAAATCTTTGATTGTTGTTATACTAGTCTCTAGCCTTATGGTGAAATCTTGAGAAGATTTAGAATAGGTATTTATTGCCAATTTAACCCAAAAGTGGCATGGAAAAACTCAGGACTCCTGAGAAGTTGCATTAGTAACTCAATAATCTGTTTTTACCTCCATCATTTGATTCATTTCACTTTCTCTCTAATTCTCCTGATTCACGGGGACTAAATGTTATCCTACCTTTTTTGTTTTTGCTGGTGTCTACATCTAAAAACTGATTGCATTTGTATATTTTATTTCTAGATATGCATACCTAGAGGGAACAGATGACTTTGACGAGGAGGGTATCTCTCTAACAAGCAGTGTAGCAAAGATGACTGGAGATGTGGCATCCAAGCTTGAGCGGAAGGAAAGAATAGGTTCTAGTGCCACCGATCTTACATTTGGAGATGATATTGAGGAAGATAAACGAGAATAATGTTGCTCAGACTTGTATAGTAGTGTTTCATGTGACGTCATCTTTTACAAGAAGTCTGTAAATATCATATATACAAATGGTTTTGTATGTGGAATATGTCATTTAGTAATGGGGAAACAGAGAGGCAGTGTCATTTGATCAAAATCATAATTGCAGATGATATGTGCCACCACCACCACGAAAGAACAGTTGTCTAAAACATTTTAACTGTTGTGATAGAATCATCCCCCAGCTTAGTTTTAGATGACTATAATCCTTTATCTGCATGCCTTTCGATTTTCATGCCCTTTTGTTTTGAGCTTTTCATACCATATTTTCTGTAGGCCTTATCTGCAATTAGCAACGAGTTTTAAAATTACAGTTTTAAGTAAAGTATAGTTAATGTTATGGGAATACTTGCTGTTTAACTAGGATGATGTTGCTGGAGAGTATGTGTGTGATTATGGGTAGGTGTGGAGGTAATATAGTTGGCTAATTGCCCTTAGATAGCCGTCGGACAGCTCGAATTTTCTGCAAGTGTATTCTAACTAACTGCCTCCATTGTGATGCTGATGTTGATCTGTTGCTGTTATGCTGCTAATCTTTACTGTCACAGCTAAAAACTACTTGTTGATATGAGGGGTTGTTTGTACCATTTGGAGTATGTTCTGTTTTATTAGTTGTATAATTTTGACTCTCGTGTCTGAAGCTTGGCCCTTCTTGTGCTAAGATTCAAATTCTATTTTAAATAACTTCATTTGCTTAGGAGTGGAGAGGGTATGCAGAAATTTGCTTGTTTTGTTAGGCAGAGAATTGTAATTTCGGTGTGGAGCTCAGCCCTATGGTGGGTTGGGAGTGTGTTCCCATCAACATTTGCATTTCTAATTCAATAATACCAAAAGCATACATGTTTATCAGTGTTTATCTTTTACTTTCACTACTTTTCTATTTGAGGTCTGCATCAGGTCAGACCAGATAGTAGACTCCCTTGAACCATGTGGCTTACTTTCAATCATATTCTTGTGTAAATTTATAGGTTCAGTGCTATTCTAGCCACCATTAGCGTTTTTTTTATCATGATTAATTTGTGCTTTTGAAATATGTTTGTCTTCATTAGGATGGTATGGTATAAGTAATCGTGTTTGAAGTTATCTATATATCTCTATTTTGTTCTGTATAACTGATTATGATTGCTGCATGCACCTGAGTTCTATTTTACCCAACAGCTAGCTAAAGAAAAATAAGCTATGTTAATCATCATCTTCATATTCATGAATGTTTGTTGCTGCCTTTATGATTTGGCTCTCTTTTATGTTTTTAGTGGTTTCCTTTTACCCTGTCTTCAATTGCTTTGGGAGGAATGACCCTGCCTCCAGATAGATATTATCAAGTGTTTTGTTTCTTCAATTATAGTTTCATTGCATGTAATGGACACAGGTATCACTGCATCATAGTTGGCTCACTAGCCAATTAATTCAACATGTCAGTCCAATCTATTTAAAAATAAATAAATAAATACTCCCTACATTTGATCCCTCAAAAAAAAAATAATACTCCCTACATTTGAAATGAGTGTCAATTTAGAAAGGAAAAAAAAATTAAAATGAATGTGATTCTCACTTTTGAATATAGTATTAATTTCTTTTTTTTTCAATAGTACCGCCTGATTATTGCACACTACTTTTAAAGCATCATATTCTACATCATTTTAATGATGAAAAATGCACCAATAGTTTTTTTTTTTTGAAAGAAGAAATACACCAATAGTTAACAAGACTATTTTAGCAAAAGTGTATGACTTTGGACAATATATATTATTGCATTTTTTAATGTGTAAAAACCTTAAATGACACTGATTTTCCAACGGATAGAGTACTATTTTTTACGTGTATGTACGCGATTAGATAAAGTTAATGATAAGAATTATTACTTCCTCTGTCTCACAATAAGTGAGTCTTTTGTTCATTTCACACATATTAAGAAAAATGTATAAGTGAAAAGGAGAGAAAAATGATTTTGAGAGATTTTGTCAAGTATTGATGCATTCACCATTATCATAAATAGAAAGTGAAATATATTGAAGTGAGAGTGATAAAATTAATATTAATTAGAGTGTATAATTGGGAAAAAAATTATAATTAATGTTACATTAAAAAGTGAAATGGGTCGCTTATTTTGGTACAATTATTTTTTGCAAATTACTCACTTATTGTGGGACGGAGAAAGTATAATTTAGGTACGAAAATTTTCAATAACACGGGTAATTATTCAACAATAAAACTCATAAATAAATGTTGTCAAAAAAAAAAAACTCATATGTAAATGTAAAATACTACATTTGTAAGTAGCTTTAAATTGAAAAACCATTACAACAACTTTAGATAACATTAAAATTTATTTTTACATCAAAATACTTTTACAAATTTGCGACATATTTTTAAATTCTGATATCTTTATTGAAAAAAGACAACATTGTTGAAACCATAAAGTTAGTTATGATATCATCATAAGACAACATTGTTGCCCATTTCTTTCGCCATTTGGTTTTAGTTTCTCTTTCTCTTTCTCTTCTTCTAAATCTAATTTGCATCAACCACAAAAAAAATTCCATTCTTTTTCATTTTCCTATTCTGAATTTTCTTCACCAACCTGCATTACATCACATTATACTAAGCTTATTAGTGATTCAATGCTATTTCAATTTTAGTTTTGATATTTTGTGATCTTTTATATTTTTTGTAGTTATAGAAAATGAGGACAAGGCTAAGTTTTTTATGGTGTGTTTGGATTTACCTTTGTGGGTCATGTATGGGAAGATTTGTGGTAGAAAAAAACAATTTGAAAATAACTTCTCCAAAATCATTGAGAGGTATATATGAATGTGCAATTGGAAATTTTGGGGTACCAAAATATGGAGGAACAATGATTGGAACAGTTGTGTATCCGAAGCTTAATAAGAATGGTTGCGCCAAATTTAATGATGCAGATACTTCCTTGAATTCCAAGCCAGGAAGCTTCCCTACATTTGTTCTTGTTGATCGGGGAGGTTAGTTACCCTTTCAAACTCCTCACTTTTCTTAATCAATAAATGCCAACAAATGTTAAATATTTGGGATTTATTTAGAGTTTGTTTTGTTTCTAAAATAATTAAGTTGGTAAACTTATACCTAGTTACTTTGTCAGCAAGGTATCATGTATGTGTGTGATTTGGCATATAGTTTCATTGTGTGTTTTAGTTATGGATATTTTAAATAGGAGACTGGTTTCACATGATTGAGTGAATTCACATAAATTTCATCTGATCAAAGAGAGTGTTGGAAAGACCGTGTTTGGTAACATGTTTCTAAAACTTGTATTGCAATTTTTTCTTTTGTTATATTTACTTTAGTAATGGTTACGTACTGATGTAACGATGAATGTGATGCAACAAGTCAAATCTTGGTAGCTTTTGTTCATCATTTTTTTATTTATTGTGTGGTGATTGTTCACACAATGATGATATATATCATCTTCTATACGCTAGAAACATCCACATAGAAAGGCTCAAGTGTTTAAAACATTGTTTTTGCAATGTTGGTAGATTGTTATTTCACTTTAAAGGCATGGAATGCTCAGATTGGTGGAGCAGCAGCTATTCTTGTTGCAGATGATAGGGTAGAACCATTGATCACAATGGACACTCCGGAAGAAGGGAATGGTGCTACTAACGACGATTATGTTGAAAAGATTACAATTCCTTCTGCACTTATAAGCAAATCACTTGGCGACAGTATCAAGAAGGCTCTCTCAAGTGGAGCAATGGTGAACGTAAATCTCGATTGGAGAGAGGCACTTCCACACCCTGATGAGAGAGTTGAGTATGAGTTATGGACAAGTAGCAATGATGAGTGTGGTCCAAAGTGTGAGAGTGAAATTAATTTCTTGAAGAGTTTTAAAGGAGCAGCTCAATTACTTGAGCAAAAAGGTTACACTCAGTTTACACCTCATTATATAACTTGGTATTGTCCAGAAGCATTCATCTTAAGCCAACAGTGTAAATCTCAGTGCATTAATAATGGGAGATACTGTGCACCTGATCCTGAGCAAGATTTCACTAGAGGGTATGATGGAAAAGATGTTGTTATTCAAAATTTGCGCCAATCTTGCTTCTTTAAAGTTGCAAATGAAAGTGGTAAGCCTTGGCAATGGTGGGACTACGTTACTGACTTTGCAATCCGATGTCCAATGAGAGAAAGTAAATACACTGAAGAATGCTCTGATCAAGTTATTAAATCTCTTGGTAGGTTGGATACTTTCATCTTTCATTGATTGCACGCACTTTGACCTTTTTCTTTGGTGGTGTCTGATTATTTCTGAGTTTCTTAACAATACATAACATAGTTGTTCAATCTTAACTGATTTACTTGATGTAGGTGTTAATTTGAATAAGGTTAAGTACTGTATTGGGGATCCTAATGCGAATGCTGAAAATCCCGTTCTTAAAGCTGAACAGGATGCACAGGTTGGTCTTCTAGAAGGAAACTTGTGATGGTTATTAAACTTTTCTGTAGTTTTGTGATAGTTATTGTATTTTGCTTCTATGTTGGTTTTAGATTGGACAGGGTAGCCGTGGCGATGTTACTATACTTCCCACTCTCGTTATAAACAACAGACAGTATAGAGGTATGTGACAGCCTTCCAAGGTTTTATGTTGAAATTGTACATTAATGCAATTGATGTGGCCGCGATTGCAGTTGCGAATATGATTGTCGGAATCTAAAGCATTAATTTTGCACCTGTAACTACAGTTTAAAACTTTGAATGATCACTATTTAATTTTGTCTCTATTGTTGTAATATCATATTTTGTTTTGAACTGGTATTAAGGCAAGCTGTCAAAAGCAGCAGTACTCAAGGCAATCTGTGCAAGTTTCCAAGAGACCACTGAGCCATCTATTTGTTTAACTCCAGGTCCTTATATTATCTACCTTCTCAATTATTTTCCTTTTGATAGAAGCATCCTTTGACTCTTGCATTCTTTTGGATAAAAGAAATGATATGTCTTGAACCTTTGATTATTACTACATCTGCAGACATGGAAACAAATGAGTGTTTGACAAACAATGGTGGTTGTTGGCAAGACAAAGCTTCCAACATTACTGCATGCAGGGTATTTGGCTAACTCAATCCTGTTTGACACATTTTTGTTAAATATTTACAAATTACTCTATTTTAATATCCATGTTGTGATTGGTGATAATTTTCTTAATATTAGGACACTTTTCGAGGAAGAGTGTGTGAATGCCCTATTGTACAAAATGTAAAGTTTGTTGGTGATGGATATACTCACTGTGAAGGTAAGTTACTTCATCTCCAAGCTACTACTATAAATAATATTTTTCATATCTGTGAATTTGTGAACAGCTAGTGGACCATTGAGGTGTGCAGTCAACAATGGAGGTTGTTGGCAGGGAGCCCGAGGTGGCAGGGCTTACTCTGCTTGTATCGTAAGTAGTCCTCTCCTCCTCTGCATCCTTTCATACATACAAGATTCTTTTGATTATATATCTTTTGTTTCTGAATTGATAATGCAGGATGACCGTACAAAAGGTTGCAAGTGTCCACCTGGATTCAGGGGTGATGGAGTCCACTCCTGTAAAGGTATTAAATTTGTTTTAACCATTCTATTGTATAGTGCATGACAAATATATATGCCAGTGACATTTATTTGTTGTTTTGATAATGTTGAAGATGTTGATGAATGCAAAGAGAAATTGGCCTGTCAGTGCCCAGAGTGCAACTGCAAAAATACCTGGGGGAGTTATGAATGCAGATGCAATAATGGTTTATTCTATGTGCGGGAAAGTGACATGTGTATTGGTGAGTGTGGTTTTTTGAGATTTCTAACTATATTTTGTATAGGAGTTGAAAAGAAATAATTTGTATAATAAGTTAATATAGCGAAATAAAACTTCGAGAGAAAACTAGAGAAATTTGAGATGAATTGTCTATTACTTCAATTAATGATTACATCAGTTCATAACTTCAAAAGTCGTTGTAACTGTCTACCTCAATCAGTAACAGAAAAACTGTGACTAACCAACTGTGTAACTTGCTCAGCAAGTAACCGTTTAACACTAAACGAATGACTTGCACAGTAACTAAAAAGTTGTTAATAACAAAGTAATCTCTATGAAGTAGTTTCAATATTTAGACAAAAATCACTTTGTGATGTGTTAAAAAATGCAGGTAAATACAGCGCTTCGGTGTCTAGTGGAGGATTTATTTGGTTGGTTATACTGTTATTGGGTACGTGTGGTGCCGTAGGATATGTTTTCTACAAGTACAGAATTCAGGTATCATTCATTCTCACTTAACCTTTTGTTCTTTATTCAAAATGAGAATAATGCAGTGGTATAATTTATGCAATCAGTGGTACATTTTAAGCATTAATGGCCCAATACATGCCATTGGATAAAATACATGCCAGTGGTACCTAAAATTGTTGATACTAAAATACAATAATTGTGTGTACTGCAGAGATATATGGATGATGAGATAAGGGCAATAATGGCCCAATACATGCCATTGGATAATCAACCAGAGCACTCAAATCAAGTTCAGCATGCTGTCTAGAAGATGCAGGAGATTGATTTTTATTATTATTCATATTTCTATGCAAACACCAAATGAAATTTGCGACATCCATTCCTATCCTCTACACTAGAGTCTATAGCTATCACATTAGTTTAATATTCATTTCACAATTCTGAATTATGTTTCAACAATAGTTACAATCAATAACCACCTCAAAAAATCCAAAAAGATAAACAAATCTCAAGCATGTTGTTGTCATTCCAACATGTTCATAAACTTGTATTAAAATACATAAATTATCGTAACAAGTCAAAAAAAATGTAAAAAGTTTTTCAAAAAATAAGAGTTTCATTCATTTCTAAAGTTGTTAAAAGTTAGTTTGTTACCGGTTTTACATGATTTTAACCGATTTTACACGAGTTAACTGATTTAAATTCTGATATCACCCAAATCCGATTTTACCATTGATTAAACATGAAATTCACACCTAAAAACATAAAATTGGACGATTTTACATTTTAACCTGCAATTTTACATTTTTCGAGACGCTATGTTAGTCACGGATAAAACCAAAATTGTTTAATTATCCTTAAATCTTTAGATTCTCATCCTCTAATTTTTATTTTATTTTGGTTAATTGTTTGGTTTTGAAGTGAAGGGGATTCTTGTTTGAGTAAGGTCTTGCTAAGAAGTTATAATTGTTACTCCCAAGAATCAAACTAAGATTCTCCCGAACAATTCATTATTTGGTGAAGCTCGTTAATCATTTGAGTTTAATAGTTTGGTTACAATGACTAATTTTTGTATTTTAGCACATTTTATTTTTCAAAGGACTTGATTTGAGGAATAAAATGTTGAAATTTGTATTGAAAAATAACTATATATCAGAAACAATGGGAAGGTTTGAGAGAATTGCGACGTCTAGTACTACCTTACCTATTATATATATGAGTAGGTTGCATTGCCAACTCAGTTGAGTTCCAAATTCCAACATGTCAAATAATTTTCTTTCATCAAACCAATCAGATTCATATTCTTGTTCATCTTCTTGTTGTTTAACAAGAATATTGAGAACAAAGCGTGGCAATAATAAGAAGATGCATCGTTCTCTCATCACAGCATTGCAAGAATCTCCTTCTTCTAATTACCATTCTCTTCCTCCTCCCTCATACTCAGACAATGCCACTCACTTCTCCACTCCAAGAAACCAGGTAGTTTCTTTATTCAATCTCTCAAATATTATATGCTTTCTTTTTGGTGAGTTGTTATGTACAATTTGTTGGCTCAAGAAGTATGCATGCTTTTATGATATTTATTAGTTATTTATTTCGTTTCTTGGTTCTTGAAAATGTATATATGTGATCAGAGATTAGGCATGGCCTGCATTGAAAACAATTGCTTCTCTGATATTGATGAATGGTTGGAACATGCCAATAAGTTTTGCAAATCCTTCAATCATCACACTGAGGAAAATCTTGAAGCAGGTTAGTTGGTTTGACATCATGCATGAGTACGTTATATATGACTCATGTCAAATAATCAATGATTTCTGGTTTTGTATTTGATCAGAAACAAGGCGAAATGGAAATCCACAAGACTTGAGAATGTCTCAAGAGCATGAATTTTACAACATAATATTACCCTCAGTTAGAGAAGAAAGTCCACTTCCTCATACTATCACCTCCTGCATAAACAGACATGGAGGGTGCAGCAGCAATCAACGCACAAGACTCATCAACAATCCAAAACTTGAAGTTGATCATGAAGATGTACGTAACAAAGCCAAGCATCTTCAACTTATGCACAGGTCAGACTCAAACCATTAAATAAAATTGTTGATCTGTCTATGATTGAGAGAGACACTAACAAGACAAATATTCTTTTGATATATAGGTTGAGAAAGAAGGAAGAAGCTATAAATGATTGGGAATTGCACCAAACCAGGAAAGCCATGGATCACATGGATAAAATTCAGGCATGTAACCTTAAATTATATTAGGTAGCATGAATATTTGAGTGATTGTTTATTATAAATGATTATATATGTGATTGCAGAATGAGATTGAAAGGAAACAAGTAATGGCTTCAGCAAGGGCTCAAAAGAAAATATACTCAGTAAGGGAAAAGGCAGAGAAGAAAAAGCTGAACTTAAGGCGATCAACTATGAAAAAGTTCCAACAACTACAACAAATACATGAGACTCATTCCTCTTCAGATACTTCATTGGACTCACATTTGCCTTTATGTTAAACTAGATCCATTTTATTCAGCATTACTATAGATAGTTTCATTGCTCAACTGGAATTAATAGAATAGAACAAATATTTTGTTCATTGTATTGTAGCATGGCAAATATTCAATTAGAGTTAATGTTTTATATTACGGGTTACTATTACATTATAAGTTGAATTGTGGCTGTCACCGACATCTGTTAGGTGTTATTTTAGGAGTTAGATCGCTTTGAAACACTCCGAGAGATCAATCAAGTAGGATATATACGAAGCAATTAACTCACTCGTGAACTATTCCCGAACTTCACATCTAAAAACATTGCTTTTAGCATCTAATATGGTAATTTGTGGAGAGCATTGTATTATTTTTCAATGAAAATTGTTACAATGGGGATTAATCATTCTAGCTCTGGACTAGGGTAGCAAGTGTGATCATCTGCATATGATTCTAGCTATGTAACCATATTACAACTGTAACGCCAGCTGGTAGTAAGCTATTAATAGGTGTGATTGCTTATGCAGCCAGTCAGTTAGATGAGTTAGCTTGCTTCTAAAGTAATCTTTCTTCTTCCTTTCTTAACAAGCAATTAATCAGGGATATCAAAAAATCGTTTGTTCTCATTGCCCTTTTTGCAATATTGTTGTTGCTCATCAACAAAATTGTTTTGCTCATCAATATTGTTACTTGATAAAAAATAATAATAATAAATATAAGGGCAACCATCCAACTACGTTATACAAAATACGTCGATCCATTAAAAAAAACGTCTTAACATGATGGTTCTGACATTAATTGATTGAAATCAGATGATAATAACACAATGCTCGGGTAAGCTTTAATAACTTAACGACAATTTATTAGAGTGGAATTTATTTTACGCATTTCCCTATGGTTGATTACTAAAATTTGGAAGCCATGTTTGGAGGCCATGTTTGGTTGGATCCCATTTAAACACTTGATGGAATCTAGGATATATTAACAAACCCTTTGCATGGACCAGTATGGTCTGGAGAAGCTTGTAAATAGTTAAAAGATAAAAAGAGCACTTCACAAAAAATTATCATTTACAATGAGAAATATATATAAAAAAATTAAAAATTGAAAAAAAAAAACATGTCGGAACGATCGATCAACAGTACGTAAATATCCCAGTCTAGAATGGTTTGTTATGAGATAGCTAGCCTAAACAAAATTACAAAGAAAAACCAACTTAGTATACAGTTATGTCAGACCCCAACCCGAGACCATACTCTCATCCACAGGTTTTGGACCTCCACAAGATCTCGAGACTGATTCAAAAAGTTTTTCGATCTCTGGTGCGCATCTTATGAAAGAACGGTTCCAGAAATTATACCTTAGGTTCTGCCAATGACAACAAAAAAGAAGGATTTCGTTAATTGCAATCGACTAACAAGGGAAGTATTAAACAAATTAACAAACAAAGCAGCTGCAACAACAAAAAAAATACCTTGATCAGCTCAATGAAAGTAATGAGGAGGCCCCATGGATGAGGTCGGTTTACAATGAGGCGTTCTAGCAAGACTCTTGTAATTTGTTCTTGAATTATTTCCTGTCATGTCAAGACACAAGGTATTAATACATGCCCACAATTTTGTAAACAAATAAATCGCTTCAATTGGTCCATGCCAGATGATGTTCAAGAAATTGAAAATAGAACTTAATTGGAAAATTTGAAGTTCATGTGAACCTGGTTTGATTCTGTAAACAGGTAAAGGATGACGAAGGAGAAGTAGTGTGTGTGAGTATTGGGATAACGTAGTTGGTTAGCAACTGCATTTAGGAAAAGGTAGCGTCCTTCAGTGTCCAAGTCATTGATCAGTGTCTGGAAAATATCCAAAGCAGCAATAACATCTGTATTTGTAGGAGAGTATAGATGCTGTTGGAATGCATTTGTTGCTGATTGTGCATGGGGAGTTCGTCCCTCGAGCTGCTGGATTGCCTGTACATTAATAGCCCAAACATTCTACATTTAAAAAAAAAGACATGTTACGAAATCTTTCAGATCATTGACTAAAGTTTAAGTAAAAAATAGCAAGAGAAGAAAATTATAAATATGCACATAACAAGACGATTGCTTTATGCTTAGAGTTTCATAATCAACATACTTTTAGCAAAAAGTTAATTGAGACTACAATCTAAAAGTTCAATATCAGTGGAGAACATGTGTGATCATTGACAAGTTGAAAATATCTAAGTTTCAAATTTACAGCACCTGCATCCCGACATACAGTACAAGGGAGTTGATTAATGGCACATTGTAACGAGTGCCGGCAGAGGCAGCTTCATTGGGTGAGAGGAGTAGCTTCTCTTTTAATTCAGATAAAAATGGAGAACTCTGTTGCCTTGTCTGCAGAAAGTTTGATTGAGTAAATAAATAAATGAATGTAAGAATAAAATCAAAACTTTGAAAGTTATGTCCATGTATGCAGCCTCATCAATAAGAAAAAAGAAGAAAAGGAATGAAGAATTAAATAGAAGAAAATGTCCGCAAACTCGCATATTATAGAAATGCAATTTGAAGAGAACGAGGCAGAGTACCTTAAGGTATTCATCTATGTCAGCCTTCATCTGCTTTGCTCTCAATACAGCGTCAACCTCAGAAAGAATACGAGGGGATTGAGTTATTTCTTGAAGCAAATCAATCTGCATACAAAACACAAGTCAATGAGGCAATGTCAATTTATTCTTCCTTAACTTCAACGCAAGTTTCAAAAGATATACGAGGGGATTCCAAGACCTTCAAATTTGGAGTTGAAGGATCTGGCAGCCTCATACTACGCGGAAATGCACTTAGGATGATATTTCGCATCTGAATGCAACTTGGAGGAATAACATCACAAAAGGTAAAGTGATAGTCACATAGGAACTCTGGGAAGTCATGAAGAAGCACCAAGAGCACCCTAAGTGTGCCTTTATAGAGAACACGGACCTAATCATAACAAAACAAAACAAAAAAAAATGTGTAAGAACTATTGGGCATGAAGAACGAGTTGATAGCACATGATTGATTATTGAATTATATATATATATATAGAGAGAGAGAGAGAGACCGGATCTCCTAGTTCGGCATGCCTCAGAAAAGGCTCCATAAATTGGAACAAATCTACAAGCAACCTTTGGATATAAGGCCAGCCTTTTTGACCATTACCAGTCAGCATTTTTGGCATGAAGCTCCTATGACTAACCAACTCCAGCCAGGCAAAACTGAGGAAAAAATCCACATGACAACCAATTATATATTATATTCACAGGGTGTATGAACACCCGTAAGATTAAACAAAAAGAATATAAACAACAAAAATATATGATAGTAAATGATTTATTTGTTTCAGAAACATTTGTTAAAGGCAACTACTGTGGTGAAATCATGCACAAGAAAATCAACCAGAAGGAACTTCAAAGAATACTTCTCAAAAAAAGGTATTTAATTCGTATACACACAAATGCCAAACATACCATAAAAATAAAGATGCAAAGCGAGAAAGCACAAGATGTAATATCACTCAAAGGACAAAGATTGTCCAAGCATTATGAAAACTACATTGGTAATATATACTAAATCGATATAGGATCACAACATTAACAAAGAAAGCTCCGACAAAGTGAACGGGAGGTAAAGGGTCACTTGTTAACCATACCCCATCTTCCACAAACAGGAATTCTTAATAAATTTAGCAATATCAACATTTCCATACCAAAAATACACAAATGGTTTAAAAGAATAGACGCAAATATCATTCAATGAGAAAATTATCATCAAACTACAAATCAGACAACTATTGGCGCAGTTACTACACAATTCTAACTCTAACCTGAATCCAGGAACTTTGAGTGGCTGTAGAGCATGAAATGCATTGGCAAAAGCAGTCAAAATCTGCAAAATATATGTAGTAGTATTAGTCACATGCATATGACTGTTGTGCATTTGGATTTGCTTATTTTGAAATCCCCAGTTTCACCCAACAGTGTTGTCAAACAGCAGCCATGGGGCCGTCATGGTATAGATTGAGGTGGCTGATTTCTTGCAACCACTATGGCAATTTTGTGAAGGGCAATGGTGTCATGGCATTTTATGGCAGATATGGCGGACTTCTGGCATTTCACCAAGGTCTGACATCCACAATCTATAAAACTGACTCAAAACTCACCAACCAAAATATCAAGTTTAATACCAAAAAATCCAAATTTTCTCTTCCTTCAACCCCTAGCCTCGTCTTATAAAATCCTTTAAATTTATCCAACTTAAACCAAACTCCTAGCTTCTAAATATTCAAAATAATTTCATAACATATTTCTATAAACTGCCAAATTTGGATAGAAATTGACATGAGTTGATTGCAACAATCTTCGGTCATTTCATATCTCAATTTCATAAAACTCCAAATTTGGGTAGAAAATCAAAATGAAGGCAAAAAAAAAAGAGGACAATTTTAGCAAAAATTGACAAAAGGACCACAATCACATGTTAACAACAGTTGAAGCACTAAACATGCAATCAACTGTAAACAATGATGCCGTTAAAAAAAAAACTGTAAACAATGACATTTTTATTATCATAATTCCATATTCCAAGCAGAATTGGTTTAACATCACTATGAGTTGTGAAATAACAAGGGACTCGCCACTCTAAATATTATTATCATTTAAATATCTTTCAAAAATCATTTAAACATTTTGTGCTGTGATTCTGAACTTACAATTTAGCTTAAATATCTCTCCTATTTGAAAATGAATACAAATTAAATATATAGATTCTAACCAATGTTACGCTTTGCTTCATGAGACCTTTGTTCACATAGCCTTTTCTATAAATTTCAGTTTTTTTAACAAACGGAAAATACCAAAGTCAACATCAGCAACAAAATTATGACCCTTCTAAAATAAAAACTAATGGAGAAAAGGATTTGGTCCCATCTTTGTACCCAGGATGGAAAAGGAGAGAGAGTAATGAAGGATTAATGAAAGTGACAAACACCTGCAGATTTGCACCATCAGTAACAGGCTCAAGTGAGCCGAGATCCAGAAGCCAATTGATGAACAATCTGAAAAATGGTCTTGGATTAAAAGAAACCTTCTTCTCCTCTGCATCTTTTACAATGAATCTGACGGTAACTGCCAGAATCTGCCAGAAAGCAATATACAGTTTTTAGACCACAATAACAGAATTAAAGGAGCCTGAGAGGGAGGGAGACAGACAGCATTTGATGCTTTAGTACATTCCATACCTTGGAGAGAAGTTTGCTTGATCCCTGTCCCAAAAACACACAAAACTGCTAATAAGATAACTACTCCAAATAAGAGAAAGGAAAAGAAGAGTACAGTTAACAACCTTCAAAATCGAGAAGACAAGCTTTGCATAAATATCAATTGCGAGAAATGACATTGTCGGCATCTGTTGAGGAGATTGCAGTGCCCCTGAATTAATCCCCTCAGTGGATAAGCAATGTGCAACTGCAATTTCCTGAAAAGAAGATAAAGAAGAACATTGATCAAATTGAAAATCCTAGCCAAAAATATGAAAAGGTAAGTTGCATAAAGAAAGAAATGCCACCATCAACAGACGGAAAAAGCGATCTGGCATATCATCTCCCTTAAGCAGCCCACTCTGGTGCAACTGCACGATGAAGTGGGTAGAAGCTGTATCATTGGCACCGGGAAGTTCACATATCCTATACCATTCAGCAAACAACATGGAAACCTACAACGCATACATAACAAGTAATCATTAGGATGACAGGGAGCATAATCTATTCCTTATGGAAAAAAAATAGACCAATAGATAGTTTAATAAAAAGTTATGGTCCAACAATTGAACCCATGTTGAAATACAGAGTTAAGGCATATTTGATATTCTAACAATTGTTAGGGTTACGACATATTTGATATTCTAACTATTGTTAAAGGGTGGCCTTTTACCAATTCTTAAACTCAGAACAAGGCAGTTATTAACTTGCATATTACAATATACAGTTGTAGTATATAAAAAAAATTAAAAAAAATAAAAGACAAGGACATTGTTCAGAAGTTCCAAAGGAAATATCTGGTTCCAAATTACATTTTGTATGCTCAAGATGAGCTACTAATCTTTTCATTATTTTTCAATTTCAATGCAATAGAACTTCTAACAAATAGAACTCTCACTCATCTGATTCATTCCCCTGTTTCCTCTTATAGGGACATAATAGGAATCCATGTCAGAAAAGTAACATTGGATCACTAGTAAAGCAAGTTAGTTATGGGCTACGCTGGGAAAAGAGTGGACAAGGGTAGTTCTACAAAAAGGGTGAGTGAGGAGAAAAGGACGGGATAAAACTTGTGTTGTACGGCCAATATGGTTTGGGCTCTTAGTGTTGACAATCAAGAGATATTTCTCTATACTTCACTTTCTGTTATTCTGCTGAAGTCGCCTTTTCAGTAAATATTCTGCTAGTGTTCATATATGAGACAAGCTATCGACCTGTCAAATATTTACAAAGTCAAGATACCTGTTCACGGAATCCAGCAGGATCAGGTTCAACAGAATCTACAATGTTCAATGCTTCCCTGTTTGCAACTTGCAGACCAGGACCCTGATTTGATGGAAACAGATAAAATATCATGTTTCACGCAAAAACAAAAAACTAAAGTAAAAAAAAATGCACGAAACAGTGCAGCAAATGTTAATCTCATCTGACCTTATTGTCTCTTGATTGCCTCGCCTTATCCTCCTTTCCAACATTACTAGCAGATAGAGCAGCAGGGTTCTTGATCATCTCAAGAAGTTGTTGTAACGATTCGGGATATCCAGGCTTTGTGGCAAGCTGAAAATTAAAATATGGTCAAATTTTGAGGTGACGGCAAAAAAATGAAGCCACTCAGATTAAAATTACAAACCTTTGCCAAAGCATCAATAAGATTGTGAAGTTCAGAAATAACTTTCGGTTCCTCGATGACCAAAGTTTGAAGAAGAGATATTGAAAACTCTGTAGCGGCCTCTGTACATTTAACCAGTGAAGTTGTTAGATTATAAAACCACAAAAAGGGAAAAACAATAAAAGGCATTCTCTGTTGACATACTATTTCTTCCCCCATCAATAAGTTTTGCCATATGAACATTGTACTCAGTTAGATTTAGCAGTTCACTGCCAATGAGACCAACAGTAATATCTTTATTATATTTCCTTTCTTCTTCCGAGTAAATTACCTGCAAGAATTATACAGAACATATGAGTGAAGAAATTATATACAATATCATTGATTGAATGTATGCCTCAACTCAACTGTATTGAACTTTATTTTGTAACTTATCTAGTTGTGAGCTCGCTGAAGGTTGTATCAACAATGGAAAACATCATTTTCGACTTTAACTTGTTATTCATTTTATAAAATTGTATTTCTTTTCTTTATCTCACATCAAACTCAATTTTTTACGTTTTTTTGTGAATACTAAATTTTTGTTATTTTAGTTATGTTAGGGCCCGTTTGTTATGGATTAAAATAAAAGTGATTTTGACATCGAATAATTTAGAGATTATTTTTTAGAGATTTTACAAAAAATCAAAATCTATTTTGCGTTTGTTAACTCTAATAAAAATCTTTTTTTTAAAAAAAATTAGCTACTTTGTTTGGATACAACTATATAAAAGGGATTTTTTTTGTTACAAAATCAGTTCAATCTTTTGACCCATATTTTCTCTCTCCTCAAAAAAAAATCTATTTTTTGAAAAGGTACTGTTAACAGCTTCTCATTTTAAGCTGTTTTTAGATTTTAATTAGATTCTGGTTTTTTTTAAATCTGTAACAAACGGATGCAATACTCTTAAAAGTGATTTTATTTTATTTATTTTTTTAAAAAGTGATTTTTTTTCTTAAAAAAGCTTTAACAAACGGGCTCTTAATTTCACTAATTAAATCATGTTTTTTAATTTAATTATTTAAACAAATAAACTACAAATAGAGTAGTTTATGCACACTGAACAAACTACAAATAGCTATAAAGTGGAAAAGTGAGAAAACTAAAATTTTGCATAGAAACAAGGAAAGAAAAATTTGTAATTCTCCTTGACAACTTTCAGTTAACAAAACATACCCAACTAGTAAGCTCCTTGACAGCAAGCTTGCAAACATCGCGAATGGCAGTCAGGATTGCAAGATAAGCACAAACATGAACATTGTTTGAAGCATTGTCGTATAAGCCCTTGAAAACCTATTTAGATATTAGAAATTAACAAACAATAGATGGTGATTTTCAAATAGAAAATAATTTGACAGCCATTCATGGTCCTACTGAAAGTGGGGTATCAGACATAAGACATGGTTAAAATATGCAACTACGGAATAACCAACTACTGACTATGGATAATATGTCGCATTACGCATTAAATATAATTCTTGAATCCATGTAGAAGAAAACGCACCTTTTGAGCCACAGCTAAAGCTGCCTCATCTCGACTAACACATCTCAGTATGATCTCAGGTACCTCAGAAATGACACCCTAAACATAAGTAGAACCAAAACAGATATTAAAATTTGGGAAGAACACCTGTCTAATCTAGACGGAAAAACAATCTATCCAGACAGAAAAATAAAAATGATAGCGGTGATGTCTATATATAATTGCAAATTAGGTTAAAAAAATGTATAATTAAGAAAGTACCAAAAGTGAAGCAAAATAATGTACCTGAATATCTGCTTCCCTCGAATCATTGTTGACCAAAGCTTCCAACTGACAATGGCACACAGGCAGTTAATAAACGTCTACAGCAAACTCGATATGAAAATAGTCAAGAAAAATAAATAATCAACAATTCATGGCATAACCAGTGGCTCCATTTCAAATATAATTTTATAACAATTCTGCAGGAAAAAATATAGGCTTGTGCGTCAAGGCCCAACTGGAAATGTCCATCAAGCCTCCCGATGGATACACAACAGTTTTATCCCCGTTGTCAAAAAAATGACAAGAAAAACAAAATACAGAACAAAAATCAAAGAACAATGTATGCTAATTCCATTGAAACTAGGCATGTCTACTTAAAAAAGTATCATCATTCAGACAGCTAATTCCATTGAAACTAGACATGTCTACTTTCAAAAGCATCATCATTCAGACGGCTAATTCTATCCAACACTTGCTCAAAATCTTGATCTAGCACGAAATAAATTTTGAAATTCAATTTTAATAAGGTTCAAATAACAAGAAAAATTACCATGTGCTAAACCTAACCTAAGCTGCATATTCTTTTGAATTTAAAAACCTAACAAATTATAGAAGATATAAAAGAAATCAAACAAAAGAAACAATTAAATAATTATCCAAAAATGGTAAGTGCAGCTACGACTCGTGAACAAAGGATTGTCATTATTTCTAGTTCCACAAAAATAACTCGCCGATAACTTTAAAAGCCTAGCTATCTAGGATAGCCCTTCCCTCACAGCAACATACAGTATGTTATGAAGCTTTTACAATTTGTGTTGTGGACAGTGTACTATGATGGAGTATACATGTATGACTGAAGTACTCATGGCTCCTAGAAGAAACTTAAACAACGAAAAGCACAATCGGAAAAAATGAAACAACTAACACAAAATGGAGTACAACTCTGAAAAATATTTGCATTCATGTGTAGAATTACATGGAGATAAAATACATTGCTTATACTGAACTCCTAAAACGGGATATGCAAAGGAACATATATTGTAAGCAGCTGTAAAGATCAGTAACAACCTTTTGTGCGACAATTTGGTATTTATCCAGAGCATCCCTTGTAGTGAGAGAGGGTTCCAAGAAGCTACTTCCAATGCGCTCTACAGCATTGGATGATATCAGTGGTTGTGAAGAAGCTCCGGATTCCTTGCAATAGCATAGAAGCAGACTTAGACACCAATTGTGATACATTAGGAATTTATGCAGTTACATTGTTTAAATAAAATTCTCACTTTCCCAGCATCTGAAGAATCCATCGTGTGTAACTCAGGGGTGGAAGCAGTTGAAGGAAATGAGGCAACAGAGTCTTTCTCCAAGCTCTGCTGGGAAACATTGTCAGCTGCTCTAATGTGAATTGGCGAAGCACTGAAACATTAAATGCAGATTGTAAATAAAATTAGACTTGTAAAATTTTAATTACACCACCATGCTGAACAAAAGTTGCGCACCTAAAATGTTGGGCAAAATTAGATTCTGGCATATCATCTAGCGGTCGAGAGACACCCTCATATCCTGTGTTCAGGGAGTAACCAGGGTTTATCTGTCCCGGTGCAGGACCATTTGTGCCAGTGAGACCACTACTGGCCGATTGAACAGCAGCGCCAGCAGACATTGAATGTGAGTTCTGGCTAGACTGGTTTTGCCAAGGAAGTCGAACAAAGTCCTAATATAAATGAAAAGCAGTTAAACTTTGTAGTGTTCTTCAAGGCTCTAAAGCTCGTCAAATAGTTTAACACAGGAGCGAAATTAAATACCTCATAGACACGTTGTTGTGACAGGGACAACTGACCAGGTTTGGGGCGCAGGGGCTCTGGAACACCACCCATAGAACCTTGTGGATACAAATTTGCATCAAAAAATGTAGAACCCATACCTTCTCGATGCTTTTTTCTCAACGAAAGCTGTTGACTAATCTCTGTATCGATGGTGTTTATTGCCTACATATAGTATGCAGCGTCAAAGTCAATAAGCAGGTAAACAGACAAAGACTCGGGGAGAAAACAAGTATTACAATTGACCTATGTTTACCACTGTAA
>Ga0315913_1001618_pt1 | contig 25139 bp, 13 predicted proteins | sample MpolsnodulesMG_FD_207736 | JGI IMG/M metagenome (GOLD analysis project Ga0315913, IMG submission 207736) | Medicago polymorpha root nodule microbial communities from Los Angeles, California, United States - small nodules | ecosystem: Host-associated > Plants > Roots > Nodule | place: USA...
ATTTTAAGAAATAAATATACCTTAAAAGTTTTGACTTTTTTCTTATAAATAAGACCAAAATAATTTTTGAAACTTTTCTTATAATAAGGACATGATGAAGTATACTATAGAAAGATACTGAGAGTCCATCTTCTCTTAACCACTTTTCCTTCTAACATCTTAGTAAAGAATAACGTTACAAAATTATTCTGTAATTGTTGTTTTTGACTTCGTAACACACCTTAAAGTGTTTGTGAGATTGAAAAGTTACTTGTAAATCCTCTTCCCTTAGCTTTCTTTATGATCTCATTCAAAAGGTGGAAAAAGAAGAAAGGGAAATCATCAGAAGATTAAAATAAAAAGAAAAAAAAAGTTGAAGAGAATGACGAAAAAAATCATGTGAAAATTCTATAAGAGTGAATCAATTGAAATAACACAAACAAGGTATCGCACAAATAACCATTCAAACAACCAATTAACACAAGTTTCTTGTTAGAACTAAAATTGATGAATAGGAAAAACAATAATTTAATAACCAATCAAACAACCAATTAACACAAGTTCCATATGCTGAGTCACAATGTTCGAGGGACCAAAATCAAAAAACAAAATTCGTAGAGGGACCAAACCCAAAAATTAATAGAAAACTTCATCTTCTTCCTTCCTTTCCTCTTTTTCATCATCTTCAGCACATGTTCATCAAACTTCATAGAAAACTCCAGAAAAACTTAGAAATTCATCAACAAACATTAACATCATCATCGACATCACTACACAAAAAAAAAATCATCAACAATTCTATGAAAAACTCATTTAGCTTATTTAAAAGTAAAACCCATTTAACATATTTAAAAGTAAAATCAGATTTTTTTTAGCACTTATGTGATAGTTGCAAAGTATCCATGTGATTATCTATGAATTTGTTACTTATTAGCGGTAATATTTCAATGACTAACATGATCCAGATAATATGTGATCCATGCTAGAACTTATCTACCACGTCACTTGATGTAAAATTTGTGCTGATTTTTCTAATCTATGTAACTTAAATTTATGCAATCAGTGTATGGTTGTTGCATGGAAATATGTTTTTATGCCTGATGAGAAAGAGGCCGAGAAGGCTAGTGAAGAGTTGTTTGAAGATCTGCAGTTTCTTGAGAATGAGCTGAAGGAAAAGTTCTTTCGAGGAGAACAAATAGGCTTTGTGGATATTGATACTCTCTTCATCCCTTTATTCCAAGAAGTAGCAGAGAAACAATTGTTCCTTAATGTCAAATTTTCCAAGCTACACAAATGGAGTCAAGAGTTTTAAAACCATCCAGTCGTCAAAGAACTTATGCCTTTAAAGAAGCAACAATCTGGCTATTTCAAAGATCGCGCTGCAAGCCTTGCCGCTCCGTCAAAATAGAATAATATAATAGAGTGAGATTCTGAACTTGTAATGAAATATGTATTAGTGCTTAACTTGGTTGAGTTCTTGATTGTTTGAATTTCAGTTGAAATGGAATATGCTCTATGATTTCTCATATGGCATAAAGATCCTGACAAATTGTTGTCAATTATGATAATGTCAATTATGATTTCTCATGGATGATGTTAATGAATTTATGAGTTTTCTATGAAGTTTGATGAAGATGTATTGAAGATGATGAAGAAGAGGAAAGGAAGGACGAACATCATATGAAATGATACATCAGCGTAGTATGTCACGTCACACATTGCCACGTCATCCTCTGTTTGCCACATAAACGTTTTTGTAACAAATGATGACGGTAGGGACCAAAACCAAAACATTTATAACTTACAGGGGTAGTTTTAGAACAAAAAACAATACAGAGACGAAAACCAAAAACACGCGAACTTACATGGACTATTTACATATTTAAGCTTATTTTTATTTATTTTGAATACTACGGTTTATCTAGTTCTAAAATATTAAGAGTGAAACTTACAACAAATATCATGGTGTTAAAAAATTACGATTAACCGTGAAAAATAAACTACTGATATCATGAATAATGAAAGTTGTTCTTGAAACCGAGAAGACATAAAACTTAATTCCAATATTAGATAAGATGTAGTTTTATCATAACGTGGTGTATAAATATTTTATTTGAACCCCTTAAAAAAAAATTAATTTGAAATGACTGAAATTTAAAATGAATATTGCCTTTTATCATTGTTTCAGTAGTCACTCAATCATTTTTAACTTGGTCAATTTGATAAGATCTTTTCGGGTAACTTTAAAAATACATTGAAGCAAACATATCGTACATCCTACACTTCACATAAACATTAGAATTATAATTAGCAAAAAAGACATAAAAATAAGATTTTAATTTGATAATGATGTATGTGCAATGAAACAATGGAAAATGAACATCTTAAAAATAGGCCTTTAACATGTAGAAACTCCATTGATTGAGTACACAAAATCAGGATTAATTATAAACTAAAATCGTTTATTAATTACACATATCACTCCCATAAATTGCAATGATTATTCCTTGTTGTTATTTTTATTTGAGAGGTGTATGTAAGTAAATTTCAGTTATAAGTATGCAATTATAAAGGTGATTGGGGAATAATTTATTTCTATTTGATGGAACCATTTTGTTTTCCTTTAAAATGGACCGCATTAATGGCCAATCATTGAATGAAAATAATTTTCAATGCTATATTTTGGTATTTTAATTTTAAAAAAGTTCATAAAGTATATATTGAATGACCCATACATGTACTATTTGCTATTTCTACCTCTCTAATATACGCCCGTGTAATAACCTGAACGATTTTTTACTTCTTACGATTGAATAAAATTCATAGTTATTTTCATTAAAAGTATTTTATACTTTTGTGATGAAATTAAATAGTCTTAACATTGAATTCAAAAATTTAATTCTCAATATTATTTATTCTTCTAATAATTATCACTTTTTTTCTTGTAAAATTTGAATTTTAAATTTTTATGAAAAAATATGTTAAAAACCATTATTCCCTTTTAATGAAAATAACCGAAAAACCCATTTGAGTTGTTTTAGTGGTGTTAGTTTGACACATTGGTGTGTGCTTCTCAATGTCTCAAGTTCAATTTTACCTGATATCAATTTCGATGAATTAATTTGGCTTCTTAAAAAAAATCAAGTAACCGAAGAAAAAACGTGTGCATTAGTATTCATCAATTTGTTGATTTGATATCCAAAAGAAAGTCATACAAATTTAAAGACACGGTTTTTTATATTAATAACTACCATAATATATAGGCACACATTTAAAGCATAACATTAATGTGTTTAAACTCTCTTAATGAACATTGTTATTGGTCTTTCTCCATATATAATTTTATTATTTTATCAAGCAACCTTAACTAAATCATTTTAGAGATTGTATTTAAAAGGTAGATACTTGTTCTTGTTATCAAAATAATGAAGAATGTTCAAGTTCTTGTTATCAAGATAAAATAATTTTATTCAAGCTCTTATGATCAAAATAAATAATTTTGTCAATCTTTTGTGATCAAAATAATGAATTTTGTTCAAGATCTTGCCCATACATGATTTAACCTTGTTATCACAAAAGATTATTTTTTTGGGTACAATGTTATCACAAAAGAATATTTTTTTTTAAAAATTATAAATAAAATGAGTTGCAAATCACAACTTAACATTGTTATCCATCAAAATATGTAAACGCACTTTTTTAAAATCAGATGTGGAGTGTTTTTTTTTTCTTTTCTGGAAATGCATTTGATTTATTTCTAATTTTTCCACAAATTGCTTAGAAAATTTGGGAAGCTGATCTTGTTACAAAAATAAAAAAATATATGTAATTTATTTGGATTTGGATATTAGAATACATTTTTTTTTATTTTTTTGAGATGTGAACATCGTTTCTTTCATAGGAGTAGGCATACCCGTCAGATCTAGGCATACATAAATAGATAAAAGAATGGCGAAAAAAATATTTGAAAATTCAATATTGAATAAAATAAAAATTGAATATGTGGAAGCTTGAATAAAATAATAAAAACATGATAAGACGGAGAACCATCTTACATAAATCTTCGTTAATAATTGTTTCGTATGAAACAACCGAACATTGGAAACAAAAAAAATGAAATTGATTCAACACAATAAAACAAATATTGATTAAAAAATAAGAGAGAAAGAGAACGATTTAAAGAGAGGAGAAATGAATATGAAAAGGTGTGTGGTAATGTTGAGAAAAGAACGTTGAAAACACTGTAATAGGAGGCATATGAAAATGGTGGAAGAATGATTGACAATATATATAGAGAAAAAAATCTAAAAATATTGACAACATTTGATTGGTTGATGTTTTACCGATTCAAATTTGATTGGCTAACAATTTAAATTGTGACACATTAGAGTAAATAAATTTTTTTGATTGGCTAATGATAGAAATTGTGTTGTTTTGGTTATGCATTTTTTAATAGCAAATCAATTAATTTGTATAGAAAAATCAAATGTGTGATTAAATACAATTAATTACATGATTTGCTAATGTTATACATCAATAGAAAATCATGGTTCTGAATTATGATAAATAAATGTTCAAATTCAAATTCAAATATGAGAAGATGTGGATCAATGATGAAACAATAGCCAATAAGAAACTAATATTTATATGATGAAGTGTACACATGTATATTTTTAACAACATGACAAAACATTAAATGAGACTTAGAAAATCAAAGTGACATGTGTACTCTTAAAAAAAAATTAAGGCAAATGTTTATAATAGAGATTAAATCTTAATACAATAAATGACTATGTGTAAAACACATACTAGAGCCAGACATTTGGCGCAAAGGATCTTTAAGATTTAGTGGCTTAACCATAGTGTCCTTGAACTTGATACAAAGTCTTGTCTTTATCTATGACACAGAGCTTCTCTTCAAGGTCCAATATGTTGACTATGTCAAGAGGCAGATTTTGATTTGCTCAAAATTTTCTGCACACTTAAACACACATTAATATATCCTAGTTGTTCTCATATGCTCTGTTATCATTAGGGGTGGGAATGAGCCGGGCCGAGCCAGGCTTTGCTTAAATAGGCTAAGCCTAGTTGAAAAAACTAAGGCCTAAGCCTTAGCCTTTTACCTGTCAAAGACTTTATTTTAAGCCTGGTCTGACCTTTTTAAAAGTCTGGCCTGATCTATTAGTCTGTCTAAAAGCCTAGTTTGTGTTACAAATTTCAAACAGAGTATGTTCATCGAATTTTTTTCCTTTCAATTTGTGCAACGTACTTAATATAGAGATAAACATTAATTAGATACAAATTAAACCAATAAAACACAATGGGGTGAGTAACTCGTGCCTCGTTAGATGAAGTTCATCTGATATATGAGGGAAATATCAAGAGTTGTGTTGTATCCCAAATACAAAATAAATAAATAATAGGCTCGGTACATAAAACTGAATAATAATAATTGTGGTATGAGAATTTGAAGGATCAATAATTCTTTTTGATATATATATATATAATAGATGTAGAAAAATGTAGTATACTTATATACGGGCCGACCTGATAGATTTGGTAGACTTTTTTATAAGCCTAAACCCGACTTAATTAAATTAATAGACTTTTTAAAAAGCTCAGGCTTAACTCATTTATTAAACGAGTTAGGCCGAGACAGACTTTTAGTAGGCCGAACCATAGGCCCCTGACGGATGGCCTGGCCTATTCCTACCCCTAATTATCATCAATACTTGAGGGTTGTTGTTGTTTAACCAATTTTGGTCTAACAAATGAATCGAATATGAAAATTGAGATGAAAAAACGAATTAAAAATCTGTTAAAAATTTCTTGCAAATTTATTCATGTTTACCAAGTACACTAAAGTCCAATAGAGTAAAATGAATTTTTTTTTTCGAGTTATATAATACTTGAATTTACATTCAAATCAACTCAAAATTGATATGTAGATTTTTGGAATCATACGATTCCACGAGTTAACTCAATGATTCTAACAATCTATATGACCAGAATAAATAATTGCTTTAGGCTTCATTCCATTTTTCTCTTAATTCAAATAGTAGAATGTTATTCCATTTTTGCAAAAACAAAATAAGAATGTAATTCTATTATGTTCCACTAACGAAAAGACCGACACTAATACGTTCACATTTTTGCTTTTCTATTATGTTTAATCGTCTTTATGTTAGCATATCCTGGTTATAATTTTTTTAGCATATATATCACACATAAATAATTTTTTAAATGATTTTTTTTAATACCATGAAAAGGATAAAATGGTAAATACAATAGCTTAAACGAAGGCATCATTGAAAGAGAAGTTACTACAAATATAAAAAAAACAGTTGGATCAGGGCAAATTTTATGGTATACTAAAAAATTTGAGTGTACCGCACACCAAATCTTTAAATTAATAGCTAAATAAGTTGTTTTTCAAAAAAAAATATTTTTTATCATTGACAATTATAATAATTAAATCTTTTATTTTTATCAAAAGTGTCAACAAATTTTTTTTTTTGAATTTTATTACTCATAATAGATAATATTGGTTATTTTTAAATTTAGTACGGTTCTTATAAACTATGAAATGATGTTTTTTCTTATAAAATTCGATAAGTTACGTTTTATTTCATAAAAATGACCGTTAATATGTAGATATATGAAATAAAGTATTTGTATACCTCAATTTATAAGTATATCGTATAAGTTTCCTTGGATTAGTGGTATGAGATGAGATCTATATCCGAAAATGAGATATATATGGATCATAACTTGGGAAGGTTGCTTTCGTAATTGAGCCGCATATGAATTTTAAAATTTGAAACATCCCTTAATTGGTGACTGCTTGCAACCGGTTGTTGGATTTTGCTTTCTTCTAACGGATAACTATTGTTGGGTTTGATACCGTTGCATTCTCACCTTCCCACTGAGATTTATAATTTCAAAGACGAAAATACCCTTGCAACTATTCTTTTGTGTAACGCCAATATTTTTAGTTTTAAAATTAATTAATACTCACGTGAGTTTTTTTCTTCCTATAAACTAAATGACAACCACTATTTGAAAGCTCACAAATACAATAGAAACATTCGAGATTCGAATCTTAAAATCAAAAAAATAATTCACTTAACAATTTCTATATTATTAGTTGAACATTTTGTCAAATAAGAAAGAGATTGAAAAGAAAAGCTTGTTGGGTACATGTGAGGAGGGAACTTTCATCTCTAAGAACACCAAGCAGGTAATTATGAATCACAATGATGTGAAATGCCCATTACCCACACGTGAAGGCTTTTCATGGTTTTGCTTGTGTCCCACGAATGTTTTCAATGAAATTTATAAATATAAAAAATAGAATTCTAGTTCAATCTCGCAATTCTGGGAAAAGCTCACACTTGATTGAATTGAATCAAATGCCTCAGTTGCCAAGAATAGAATAAAATTATATAAAGTAACAAATTAGTTGGCAAGTCTTGACTTTTTGGCTTTTGCACATGAGTGTCACGAGATATCTGATCAAGGAATTTATTCTTTGTTCTTAGAACCCACTACTATGTTACAGTACTACCATTTGCCAACAAGTTCATACAATGAGTATATCTATCTTTTTTAATTTCTTCTTGCTACTAAACAGGCATGCCTTTACAATAGTGATATTAGATTATTAATTTTTGTTTAAGGATTAGTACATTCCAATTAGAACTTTTTACCTAGGGAAAAGCAGTGTCTATCTAATCTTTTATATGCCAAAGTGAACAAATACAATAATATTTTATTCTCTTATTTTAATTTAGGTTGGTAGAGTTGATAAAGTTTAACTCAAATCGTATCTTATTGTCGATGTTATGATCTTATTGGTGGACAATATATACCGATCAATGTTAACATTGTTTGAGCTTGAACTTTTTATGAAATAGTTTCTCGTGCCCCTCACAACATTTCTTAAAAACTTGATTTGTTATGATAATACATATTGGACATGCAAAAACAAGGGTGATATTTGAATGTTCAACTGAATTCAGTAAACCACACAAATTAAGTGTTTTGATAAATGTAGAGGTCGAGACAAGAAAATATCATTTATAATTCTAACAAGTTTCAGAACTAACTCATTTTTTTTTTTTGAGCTTATGACTATTTTATAGGGTCTGAGATTTGCAAGGAACAAAATGTTCCACTCATCTCTGCTGCTATACTGACCCCAACATTGTTCTTGATCTCATATCTAAGTTCATCACTTTGTTTCATTGTTATGTTTATGCGATTGTGAATATCAAGGATTTGTTGAACTTGGATTGAGAAGTGAACCTCTATAATACTCTTAAAGTGAGTTTGGTTCACAAAACAATACATGATATATGATAGTACAAGATAAGACATAATTGTGCAAGAAAGATGAAAAAAATATTATTATTATGTTGAAAACTAATTTTTTTAATATTTTTGACAGTGTAGTGTGAACAAAAAGTTATCTCATAATTTATATCATCATTTGTTTCTTTAACTAGTGTCTCCAAGACACCAGTAATCATTTTTTCAGAAATATTTTTGATAATGAACTCAAGTAATGACATGAAGATTTGAAATAATCCGTTCGTAATTTGATGGTTTGCATAGTCATATTGGAAATGTAAAAAAAAACTTTATTCTTTTAGAAAAAAAATGTTTTTCACTTTTGATTAGCAGTTAGATTATGTGGTTAATCTTTGACTAAATCAAAGAGAGAAAAATAGTGGTGTTATCATTATCATCATTTCAAAAAGAGAAGATTAAAGGGAAAGACAAAAAAGGTAAATATGAGATTTGTTGCGTTAAGGGTAAGAAAGTAAAAACATTGGTACACGCTCATAACAACCGACATGTGGCGGTACATGCGGCGCACATGCTTTACCGTCCAAACTTAAAAGTAGCTATACGATTACGATATACACTAATTTACCGGGGCGGTTTTTCATATTCAAAAATGAAAATCAAAAGTGGGAAATGATAGGATTATTCAAATTAAATTAAAAAACGTAACGGGTAGATTAAATAATTAATTAATTAATATTTATATATACATATACACATGTTGTTGTTTTGGTTTGCTTTGATTTGAAACAGAAGAAGAGTAGCTTCTACTTGTTCTATTCTATTCTATTCTTTTCTTTACTCTCTCCACACTCCTCCACTCAACAAAACTCTTTAAAAATAAAACCCACTATCTTGTTCTTCTTTGGCGTGTGAATATGGAGAGAAACACTCCTGTGAGGAAACCACACACTTCAACTGCAGATCTACTTGTTTGGTCTGAAACTCCAATCAATGATTCTCCACCTCCTCCTTCTTCCGCCACCCGTTCTCATCAGGTAAGTAAAGTCTCACAAATAATTATTTCACATAACATTTCGTTATTGGTAAACTTTATTAACCGGTTCACCCCAATTGCTTATCAGCCGTCTGATGGGATCAGTAAGGTGGTGTTTGGTGGTCAGGTTACTGATGAAGAGGTTCAAAGCTTAAACAAACGGTGACTCAGATCTATATCTTAATTTTACCTAATTCAAATTTTCAATTTTCAAAATTCAATTTTTTTTTTTTTTTGTTCCGCTGTTTCAGGTTTTGTTTATGTTATTATTGATCTGTAAATAATTAATATTATGCGCTGTTTCTATTTTTGTCTTTATTATTATTTTTTTACTGACAAATTGAAATGATTTTTAACACTAGTGTATGTTGCTTCTGTTATTTACCAGTCTAATAGGAAGGTATTATAGGTGAAAAGGGTTAAATGGAATTTGTTTGAGTTTTTGAATTTCAATGAGTGGATCTATGGTTTAGATATTATTTCATTTAGAATAGGGAAATCACATTTGCAATATTGGGTTAGTTATAAATGGAAGTAAGAAATTTAGTTCATGATTATTTAATCCTACCACATTAGCAGTCATTTTGTATGTGTCTGAAAACAATATAATCCCACATTGAGCTATTAGTATCACATTTAGGGCACAAGTATCGTTTTTCCTAAATAGCGGTAGCACAAGACAATTTTGTGATTTGGTTGAAGTTCTAAAGTATGTTTTTGCCTAAATTGTCCGGTAGCACGTTTTGATTCGGTCAAACTCACCATGAATCCAAACATACTTTGGCCTTTTTGTTTAATCTGCACTGCTGCTTTATTAACTGATTTAATCTGTGTTTCTAGACTAGTGTGAGATGAATACTAGCTCAATTTGTTATGTGTTTTTGTCTTTTTTGTGTGGTTTCTGAATTTGTTTGGCTGTTGAATTTCCAGAAAGCCTTGTTCGGAGTATAAGATGAAGGAGATTACTGGTAGTGGAATATTTGTAGCCAATGGAGAAGATGAGGCCCCAGAGGATGGCAGTGCCAACCCTTCAGCAAATAAAACCGGAATTCGCATGTACCAGGTATTGCCTTTTTTATAAGGAAAAGAAAATAGATACTTTGAATTATCAGACTATCATAGTTTTGCAATTGATTTCTGCTAACTGTATTTTAATTGTTTGTTGTTTGAAAATTGAAGCAAGCTATTGCGGGAATCAGTCATATCTCCTTTGGCGAGGAAGAGAGTGTTTCGCCAAAAAAGCCTGCTTCATTGCCTGAGGTGGCCAAGCAGCGTGAGCTCAGTGGAACTATGGAAAGTGAAGACAATAAGTTGAACAAGCAGCTTTCCGATGCAAAGTGCAAGGAGCTTAGCGGTCATGACATATTTGCTCCTCCACCAGAAATCAAACCTCGGCCAATTACTCCTCGCATACTGGAGTTGAAGGGGAGCATAGGCCTTGGAGAAAGTAATGTATGCACCACTATAAGTTGCTAACCTGAATTGTTTTGGGTGATTACTTTCAAATTTTGATCTCTCTATCACCCTCGATTTTCAAATTTGGATCATATTTCAATAACTTGTCTTCGTGCAAATAGAGTTCATTTAGTACTTTTAGGCAAACACAATGCATGTAATGATTCTACCAGATCGAAAAGCTATAGGTATTGCATCATGGAATGAATAATGCAAAATATTTTGAGGATAAATGGTATTCAAGCATAATGCATATAAGTAATGTTTTTATGTAGCATTTGTCAGTTTGTGTATTTTAAATAATATACCATTTATTTTGTTGTTGTTACCTTGGTTAGGGTGATGGAGATCAAGATGCTACTACAGGGGAACCTGTTCTGAAAACAGCAAAGAAGATTCTTAACCAGAAATTTGCAGAACTTTCAGGAAACAACATATTTAAAGGTGACTCTCCACCTTTGGCTGCTGAGAAATCATTGAGTGGGGCGAAACTCCGAGAGATTAGTGGGAGTAACATCTTTGCTGATGGGAAGGCGGAGTCTAGAGACTATCTAGGCGGCGTACGGAAGCCGCCTGGTGGCGAGAGCAGCATTGCACTGGTATAATTTGTTAGGTCTAACTTATTTCATATATTGTCTTTGGTTTGGTTTTAATTAATTTTTAGTGGGGATGTGTTATTAATATTATTTGACCTTGTATTTCTGGGTTTTGGGAATTTGCCTTTTAGGTTCCTTGATTAATATCTTGACCAAAGAGGACCATTGCTAATTGGTTGTTTGTTCATAATCATGTGTTTTCTTCCGTGCTTGCTTAATGAAGTGATTTGGACTGTTTACTCCATTGATTATTTCCATTAACAGTCGTCAAATCGATTTCATTTTGACTTTAGATTTCGTATATTATTTTTTTCCTAGATTATTATACTGCCAGTGTATAAACATTAATCTTTGAGCTGACAATTTGATCTCATACAGTTTTGATACTCATATTTTGGGACTTGGATTTTCCGTTGTTTTTAGTGTAGTGAGTGAGCTTAGGGCTCTATGATTAGGGAAAAAACAGAGATTGAAAGCCATTAAACTTTTGAAATCTTCTATTGCATTTTAAATGAACATAATTTTACCGTACTTTTTAATAAAAATAAGATAGTATTTTTTGATAATAACGTAAGATAGATAAACAGGTAAAACAAATAGCCTCACCTCTTTACTCAAAACAATACCTTTTTTAGGTGTTAGTTGTCATAGCCAAGTAACTTAAACTGCATTTGGCAAGATTAATTTTATAGTATGCAGTTATTTGATTAGTTTGTAAGTTTGTTTTTTCATAGATATGAAAATGTTTGGTGATAGTACGTAGTTATTTGATTAATTTGCAAGTTTGTTTTATCATAGATATAGAAATGGTTGGTAAATGAGATTATCACGCTTTAAAAATTGTCAACTTTTTACACATTCTTCCAATCCAAATCATCACAATTAGTCAATTACATTAAAGTGGGGACAACTTCACCAAATTTAATCTCCAAGGTTTATCCATTATGTTTGCATTCATCTTCTCTACGAATTCTCCCTTTGAAAATCCAGATTTTCAATTCCAAATATCTACCCAATTTGCATGGGAATCTAGTTGATGTGTATCAAATGTGATACAAGCAAAATGTTGTAGCATTCATACGTATGCTGCAACAACTTACAGTTAGTTGCATCTATTAAAACTTACAATCAATTAGTGACTACGGTTGATTTTAACATAATTCAGTTATTTTTGTTTTCCACTCAACTTTTACTCGGAGGTCTCAGCGTCATAAGAAAAATGCTACCCTGAAATGCTAATTAAGAAAACAAATATATTATATTGTTGAAACTGTGTAGTCAAAATTTTAAAAATGTAAAAAATGATATTTTCAATGTAAAATTTTCTTCCTTTAACTAGTATCATAGTGACACGAGTTAGCATGATCTTTCAATACCATATCTATATAGGTAATTTTCGTGAGATTGAGGTGAGATCAAAGAGAAAGAAGTAAGAAAAATAGTGTGAAGGGTGTTTGAGGATTCTTGTTGTTATGTCTCGTGGAGTAGATTTTTAAGATCCACATGTTAAATCTTGGTGTGGATACATAAAAAATAAATCAAATAATGTAAAAAAAGTCAAACTATAACTTTTATTATTAGAAATATCGTTTACTCTTTCGGTCTCAATTCTCAAATTAAGTTGAAAAGAAAGTTTTACCGGACAGCAGTCAAACCAGCGTTGTTGTATGGTACGGAGTGTTGGGCGGTTAAGAGTCAACACGAGAATCAAGCAAGTGTAGCAGAGATGAGGATGTTGCGCTGGAAGATCAGACATGACATGATTATGAATGACACCCTAAGAGAGTGAGGGTAGCACCTATAGTAGAAAAGTTGGTAGAAAATATGCTTAGATGGTTTGAGCATGTAGAGAGAAGATCCGTGGATGCCGTGGTAAGAAGAATAAATCAAATGCACGAGAGTCAAGTTAAAAGAAGTAGGGGAAAACCTAGAAAAACTATTAGAGAAACTATTAGAAAGGATTTAAAGGTCAATGAGTTGGATCCAAATTTGGTTTATGATAGAACACTATGACATCATTTGATCCATGTAGCCGACTCCACTTAATGAGATAATGCTTGGTTGTTGTTGTTGGTCTTTCCAGACATATTGAAAAAAAATGTATAAATGAAATAGAAATAATAGTATTGTTAATTAAAGTACTCTATTTGTTTATTTACTGTTTGCATGAATGCAAAATAAAAGACGTTAAATTGAAGATGTTAAAAGTGATATTAATTAATTATTAAAAAATAATATTAATTAGAAGAAGTTACAATTAAAGAATAAATAATTCTATATTAAATATTGAGATGGTAAGTTATTTTAAGACAAATTTTTCTTTGAAAAACGACTGGTTCTGAGGCAAACCAAACTTTTAATTAGGTTAGTGTAAATAAATAGAATAAAAGTCTAAGTCCAAATCACCCCTGAATCTTTAAACACCACTGAATCTTTTTTGACTAGAGCTAGAAATCAAATAAGCTATTTTCTTTGTATGTCTACGAGAGGTCAAAAAGCTAATGACCAATATATCGGATCACCACAAGATCAATTTTCCCCTAAATTTTTGATCAAACCTACCATAGAAAAAACTTTAGAAGACAAAGTAACTTTTTTTTCCTAATTCCTTCCACTTTTTCTCTATCCTTTTTCTTTTTTTGTTTCTCTGAGCCTGTAAGACACATTGTAAGTTTCCTATTAGCATTTAATTTTCTGGAAGATGTATGAGACTATTGTTGAAAAGCAAAAAGGATCATGCAAATCCTGAGAACATTATGTAATTAAGAGTAAGATAGCGTGTAATTATTTTTTGTCATTGTTTGTATTTATTGTCATTAATTTTATATAAAACAGACTTCATTGTGTAGTTGAAGCACACGGTTTCACAATCTCATACCTTTATTTGCTCTCTTTCAACAACCATCATTTATGTTCTCATTTTAATAATATGAAGTTTTTATTTACAAGAGTAAAAAATAGGCCAAATATGTAAGTTGTTTTAATGTTACATATTTTTGCATTATAAATATAAATATTCAATGCAATAGACATGCAGTGTAAACATATGAACAAATGATTTTTGATAATGTAAAAAAAGAAAGATTTTTTTTTTCTTTCATCTATTCAATAAAACAATATCTTTTTTTTAAAAAGGGAAATGCGCAAGAAAACTTGGATGAGATGATAAGAGATCTTTTTATCTTAACCAAATGTTTTGAATTCGAATTCAGCCCTAAGAATGCAACAATGTTAAACCTCTTGAGGGAGAGCTTTGACACCTCATTCGGTACTACCGAACTCAAGAGATTAGTCTTTGCAGTTGTGTGCAAAAGATACCCGATTCACACTAGTAAGTGTCAAATTTTATAATGTTGTGAATCGGATTAATGTCTAAGAGACATGGAAATGGTTCTTGAATAGAATTAAGTCTTACTATAAATAGAGTGTAGATTCATCGACCAATTGGTCTAAATGGTAAGAGACTCGAGTCTCTTAAGCAAGTGGTCTGGGTTCTATCCTGACTCTTGTGTAAGAAGAAAATTTGGTTAGGAGAATACACCTTGAGTGTCTCACACGTTCTTCAACGGAGATTAGCTACTATAAAACGACAGTGAAAACTTGTACAAAAAAAGAGTGTAGATTCATTGTATTGCATCTTTAGTAAATAATAATGAGTTGACTCTATATTTGACCAAACTTCTTACGCACTTTGCTCATCATTAGTATCATTGCAGTGAGTAGAATCAGCTATGCAACATTACTAATGCTTAGAACCTGAGAAGATCGTCATCATAGAAGGATCAACATGGCTGGTGGAGGACCCAAAGCAGACGCACCAGAAGTGGATGTTGAGAGCAAGATAACACTCTCAGTTGTCATCACTTGCATTGTTGCAGCATCTAGTGGACTCATTTTTGGATATGACCTTGGAATTTCAGGTTCTTTTTCATGTTATAGCTTTCATTATAAATGTTTCTGCTATCCCCTTCTAAAGCATCAAGTATATAAGCATGATATATTATACATTTATAGTCATTTAAACGAATTTTTATTGAGATAATAATTGTATAGGTTTTGAAGGTGTTTAAGCTAACCAATTCAATTCTTGATGGAAATGTTAAAATTTCAGGAGGTGTTACTACGATGATGCCATTCCTCGAAAAATTCTTTCCTGAAGTCCTTGAGAAGGCTGCAAAAGCGGAATCAAACACATATTGTGTGTATGATAGTCAAATGTTAACATTATTCACGTCCTCACTGTATCTAGCTGGGTTAGTAAGTTCTCTAATAGCTAGTCGAATCACAGCCACACTGGGACGTAGAAACACCATCATATTGGGGGGTATCATCTTTCTTGTGGGTAGTGCCATTACTGGAGGTGCTCAAAATATTGCTATGCTCATTATTGGTCGAATACTTCTCGGCTTTGGAATTGGTTTCACTAATCAAGTGAGTTATTCCGTGTAATGATTGATTACCATTTTGAATCTCAAATTGTAGAGTTTTGACAAGTAGGTTTCTAAGTTTACGAATCAACAAATTAGTTTGGAAATTGAAGATCGCCAATCAATTTAGTTGTTTGTCAATAAATTCAATTTATGAAACTGGATGGCATGATATCTAATTATTGATAGAATTGATTAGCGAAATGATTAAATTGATTGACAATATTCAATTTTAGAGACTAATTTGACATTTATGATTTCCAAAAAATTTATGTAAATATACAACCATTATTGAAGTATGGTGATTGATTTAAGGCTTCTCCATTGTACCTTTCGGAAATCGCTCCACCAAAATGGCGAGGAGCATTAAGCACAGGGTTTAATTTTTTTATGCAAGTTGGCGTTGTGGCTGCCGGGTTCATAAACTTTGTCACCGCAAAACACCCTTGGGGATGGCGAATCTCTCTTGGCTTAGCCGTGGTTCCAGCAGCATTGATCGCTATCGGTGCCTTAATTATATACGACACACCAAACAGTTTGGTGGAGCGTGGGAAGATAGATGAAGCCAGAAAAGCTTTGCATAAAATCAGAGGCTCAGACAATGTTGAACCTGAGTTAGAAGAACTTGTTAAACAATCACAATATGCAAAATCTTTGAAGCAAGAGCCTTTTTTGACCATATTGGAGAGACAATATCGACCTCACTTGGTGATAGCAGTTGCTATTCCGCTTTTTCAACAACTCACGGGGATCAACATGGTTGCATTCTATGCACCTAACCTTTTTGTATCGATTGGCTTTGGTCACCAAGCAGCTTTACTTGGTAACATTATACTTGGATTTGTTAACATTGTTGCAATCATCGTCTTCTCAACCATTGTTGATCGGGTTGGTCGAAAAGTCTTGTTCATCATAGGTGGCATTCAGATGCTTATCAGTCAAGTAAGCTTAATACTACCTAGATTTCTATCTTTAATTCTCTCAGCACTAAATTTAGTTTAGAAATTAGAGATAGTACTATATTATACACATAATTTGCATTGTGCATCTTATTATGTTACTAATTTGTGTTATCTATTGCCATGAAGATTGCGGTGGCTATTGTGATGGCAACGGCGACTGGTGTTCATGGAACAGGTAGCATATCGAAGGGAAATGGTACATTGTTATTAGTGTTGATGGGTTTCTACTCTGCAGGTTTTGGTTGGTCATGGGGTCCTCTATTGTGGATAATTCCAAGTGAAATTTTTCCTTTGAAAATCAGAACAACTGGACAAAGCATAGCTATTTCTGTGCAATTCATAACTATATTTGTGTTGTCCCAGACATTCTTGACAATGTTATGTCACTTGAAGTACGGTGCTTTCTTGTTCCATAGTACTTGGATTGTTGTCATGACCCTCTTTATTATACTCTTCTTGCCTGAAACCAAAGGACTTCATTTGGATTCAATCTATGACATATGGTGTAAACACTGGTATTGGCGCTACTACGTTAAAGGAGACGTTACAAAAAATCAAAATTGAGTTTTTTCTTTATAGCTAGATGTTGTATAAAATCTACCATAATAACACTTGTCTGAGATCAGAATATATGTATTTTTCTCACACGAGTCTAGCCAAGTAATTAAATTTTATGTCATTTCACTTCCTGTGTATATGCTTGCATCAAATATATCAAAATCTTATTTCTAACTTGTATACAATATTTTGGTTTTTTCTTTGTTGTTATTTTGTAACTATAATCCATGTGACAACTAATTTGAGGTCTACAATAGTCACTGGCTTCTTTGTATGCAACAAATTAAACCAAAGCTGGGAAAGCAAATAAGAATTATTTTGCAAACAGTAGTTTGATTGTAAGCATTATACTTGAGAACAAATGGCTAGAAAAAGACACAAATTCAATTCATATGGATATGAGTATTTAATCACATACACAAAAAATGACATGATAATTGACAAACTACCGTAATTATTTTACACTTGCAGCATATACTATGCCGGTTTCTCTATAATCACTTGGTTGAAAGTTGCTCTTCAAACTTGGTGATCTAGGCTCGAATCTTGCACACCGAATACTTATAGCATAGTATATTTTGACTTCGGTCTTAAGAATGTGTCTAGCCTAATCAAATAAAGTTCTAATAAACACCTGAAGTCTACACATAAACTTGTTCATATGTGAAATCCATATTCTAAATACCAATTAGGCATAATCTAGGGCTAAAAAAGACCAACGGTTGGATATTTAGGATCTTAACAAAAAAACAGATTTCGCATGTTCAACAATTATGAATCAATAGCGGAAACAAAGAAAACGTTGAACATGATTATGATCGGATCTACGATATATTTGATTTATCAAGGATATTAAGAATTAGGGTATTAGGAATCCTGGATAGAGCTTTCATGGCAGCCCTCTCAACAGCAACGGTGAAGAGAGGAGGTGATCTGAAACCAACAACAAGGGTTAGCGGCGGCTGATCTGGTTCTTCCTCAACCGGTACCTTTATGCCTCAAGTTCTCTTCAGATGGGGAGAAGAGAGAGTTTTTCCGTGTACGGTGTATTGGGGACCATAACCTATTTTATATTGGATGGCCATTAGGGTTTCCCATTATTCCGTTAATGGGTCATCCAGACATCCACTCATTGAGTCCATATCAACTAATTAAATATTTAATTAATTATCTAATTAGAAATCTAATAGCCTTATTACTTAATTTGATCACTAATCAATTAAGGCTCATAATTGATAAATAGCTAATATAATTATCATTACGATATTTGCCCACATAATGATATTGGAATATAATAAAATAATAAAATATTCCAATAATCTCCCACTAGGGCTACATATCTTAATTATTATATCATAATTCTTTAGGCGCGCAATTGAATACTATTTATCTTTAGATTTCAACTTTACAATCTGGTCCACCTCATACATTAATAATGGGACCACCGCGGCTGTCGTCACTGACGTATAGCGTGACGGAACCCTGACGACCACCATATCAATGCACTTGATGACATAGATCGATATGGATGAGTGACATGGAAATTTCATATAATGTGATCTCTAAATCATGTCTATTTCCAACTGATCCAACTGAAAACTTTAGTGAGATCAAACTGAAGTTTGCAAATTCAATATTTGTACAAATGATACAGAAATGGTTATAACAAAAATAACCTCAAAAACTTTATTTATGCAGAAAATCATAACATAAAGTCTGTATCGATATGATCAAAACAAAAGTATAGAACATAAAATAAAAGAGACTCCCACTAATCCAAGACATCCTTAATGACAACAACCATATGAAAGACCTTATGTGTTACGTCTTTGATTAGTGGTATAGCTATAGTATAAAGTTTGTCTCTACATGTTCTATCATTTAACAACAATAATCTACAAGGTAACGATTCTTATAAACTTTGTTGTTAAATAACTATACGACTGAATTATGTCATCATATAACTTGAGTGGTCTTTCAATACCTTTTACTATATGCAACCAAACGACATAAATACTTACAGTCATTTATTAAGTTAGGATGCATATTATCTACTTACATTCAAAAGCCAGAGTCTGACACATAAATGATCTCCAAATTGTCAAATCTCTTATGTGAGCATAAGCTCTCTTGTTCTCTTTAAAAAGTCTTTATGGTTGCCTTTTCAACAATTCAAACTTTGAATTGCTCAAGTATCTGTCAAACAATCTTAATATATGCTATTTCCAAATGCATATAAATAAGATCATAAAAAAAAAAATCTATCGTCAAAGCGAAGGAAATTACTTAATTTTCCAAATTCATAAATTTATTAATGGGAAATATTTGAGACTGAAAAGTCTCTCTTGATGATTGATGTCACCTTTAATTTATTAACTTTAATGTCAATTTATTTTCAACTATATTGATATAACTCTTTTATGATATCTGAATAATACCTTGAGAAGAATCTCTAAGTATTGAAATGCTTAATACAAAAGAGGTGTCCCTAGGATCTTTCATCACTAACTTTTGTTATAGATTTTCTTGGTTTCACATAACTGACATATATCATAGTTGACTAAATAAAATAAAATTGACACATTAAAACTTAGAATATAAATTTAGTCCCACTAAGCTTACTAAATTCCCAATTCTCCATAATATTATCTCAAAACCAAATGAGACAATTACTTCATGAGAATTTGTGGTAACACTAAAGAGACAAATTTCTTAACTTATAAGTGGATTTCATGACTTTACAAACCATCTACTTTGTATCAATTGACACAACATTTTTATTCAGTTGCACCATATTTTATCGTTAATGTCACCATTAAGAAACACTATATTGAAATCCATCTTATGTTGTTCCAAAATTAATAATAAGCAAACTAGTATCATGATTGTCCTAATATAGTCTTTCAATTAAACTAAATAAAATTTCTATTTTCGGTCAATTCTTAATGACACTAGAAGCCATAGTTCTTGAGGGTGTTGAGTTTGACCTATATAAATTAATTTCTTAAATTGATTGAGATGAAGAACAATAATGTCCTCATTAGGATCCAAATATACTATAATAATAGTAACTATCTGAATTAGTTTAGAACTAATTCTTCCTCATTCAATTTTGTTGTAAAACCATATCTCTCCCCCAAACTCAATATCCTTAAGATAACTTAACAATTTATGTCTCAAAAATATTCTTAATTTGTGGGACAGAAAACTTATAGTATTCAAAACCTTAAACAGTATAGAATGTCACAAGTCATAACTGAATTGAACTTAAAAGACATGTTGAATCATCGTTTGAAAATAGAACTCAAAATATCTTGACTTATTCAAAGAGAAATTAAAGGAAATAATAATAATAATTCAAACAATGATTCACCAAATTGTCTTTTAAATACAAAAATAAGCTACTAACGACAATCTAAAACAAATATATAAAAAATAAATAAAACAGTCTTTATCGACTATGTCTATTCTAAATTGATATATCTTTCAACATCATTGGACATAAGTCAGTTAAGACTACCTTTTCTTTATTAGCCCTTATCTTTTGAGGTATTTTTCGAATGAGCACTGTTTTATTTTCTCTTGCTTCAGTTTTTCTTTATTTGCACACTTTATGAATGGATCCTTGAAGGGATCATTTCTAACTTTAACAGTTATAAACTTAATTGTGCAAAGAGAATACTAAATGTTGATTTTCGAACAAGTCATATGATGGTCGAAATTACTGAATTTTTGAACAAGTCACCTGATAGTCGAACTTATAGTGTCTCAGCAAGATTAAATATTTATATAATGTGCTCCTAATATTGTCTTTGCCTAATAATCTTAATGAAATACCCACTCTCCAATGAGAGCTTGTCTTTCTCTATATTGCTTTAAAAGCAACTTAGTTTAAGTAAAGAAAATATGACAAAATTTTTGTCATCTTAAATAACACCTCTAATACATATGATATTCTAGCTTTATGATCACACATGACCTACGAGATTTGGTTTATACTCACTTATCAAACTTGACTCTCACATTAGGTGCTGAATTTTGTGAAAGAATGTGAGTTTCACCACCCTTATCTAAGGTCCAAATCCAAGAACATTATTAATATTATTCTTTAAATCATAAAAGTTAAAACTTTTAAGAGTTAAAATTTAACTCAAATTAGCAGATACATTAAACTATATTAGTTTAAAGAGAACAAGAGTAGCAAAAGTACTCACCAAAATACCTAGTGCACCATCAATATCAAGCCTTTAAACAATAATATCAATTGCTAGAGGTATTTTACAACAATGATCAAACAATGACAATTTACTTTGACAAAGAATAAATTCTTATAATTGTCATATGTTTATCATAATATATGTGAATGTAAACTCTTAAATATTTAAATAAGTTTACACTAACACAACATCATCACACATGTCAGTAAAATATTAAAGAAATGTGCTTTATTTATAAATAAAAGACCTTAACAAGATACCAAGCGCACCATTAAAACACAATCTTTGGATTGCTAAGAATTAACTACAAGCGGTACTCTTAATGTAATGGTCAAACATTGGTGATAAGTCCTGTCAAATAATAGTCACCTTTGGGCATCCTATTATCCACATGGATAATTACATTATAATCACCACATATTTACCATCACAGATATGTAACTATCCGACCAAGTTGTGCCTTCCTTGGGGCTGACGACAACTCACATAAATAATTACACACTACATCTTTTGTAACTTTAGTTGAGTCAAATCTACGCAACAGAGGTTATTTGGGCAACATTATTGTTTCAACCGACACAACTGCAGTTATTAGATAATCTTAGTATATATATATTAAATGAGGTGATAAGTCATGTCAAATAATAGGGTATCATATTATTCACATGGAAATATACTTTATAATCACCAAACATTTATTATCATATGTATGCAACTATCCGGCCAAGTTGTGCCTTCCTTAAGGCCGACACCAACTCGCATGGATAATTTCATACTACGTCTTTTGTAAGTTTAGTTGAATCAAATCTACGCAACAGAGGTTACTTTGGCAACATGTTGTTTCAACCAAAATAACCGCAATTACTAGACATTTTACAGTAAACTAAATGGGAATGATCTTAAATTTACAAGACACTACTGACATAATGTAGGCTGAATTAATCTGTTATGTCGCTGAGTAACCATAAAGTCACTTGACAACCCTTAAGCGTGAAGAAAAACTCACAATAATTAAAAAGAAGATGCAAGTCTAAAAATCAACACCAATGTGTGTACAAAAAAACATTTACAAGTTGACACATAAAATGACAACAACAAACATAACATGAAATATGTCCAAAATGCATGATTGGAGGAAAAGAAAACTAATGTCGTTGTAGAAACTTAATAACAATAAACTCAAACATCACAATCATGCCATAAACCAAATATTCAATTTTAAGTCAAAAGAAAATTGAATCTTATATGCCAAAAAATATTCATGCTACAATTGATTCACATATACACTTAATGATTCTTCAAATAAATGAACACATAATTCTAGAAACCAGTTATTTTCAACATAAAGAAAACAAATCATTATATGTTTAAAAAATAAACAAACAACTCTAGACTCCATATTTCTCAAAGTTAGAAGAATCAAATCTTTAAATCATGTACTACAAAATTCTTTCATAATATTTTGTGATGTGTTGTTAAGCACCATTCAAGAGAGACAACAAATTTCCATAAATAATATATGATAACCAAAATATATATTAACTCTTTATTTGTCTATTTTTCAAAATAAACTTTATGTACAAATTATGTGAATCAGTTTATAATTTTAAATAGAAATTAAACTGCAAGATATGATAATGAAATTTGAAAATCATGTTAACCAAAAATTTGATTTAAAATAAAATCACCGTAATAAACATATAATTCAAATCTTTATCAATTTCATATTCATATCCTTATTTCATGCCAACAAACATAATTTGTTATACAACCACGGACAAATTGGCAAACATGATACTCATAATAATGGATTTTAAATAAGACCAAATTTTAAAAAAAAATCCATGAACAAATTAAGAAGGATTGAATTTGCATTAAATCACATATCACAAACCATGAAAAGAAAGAATTAAAAGTTCTGCAGTTATTTACAACATGCACACCTAAAACTGATTATTTTGCATCATCACAAAAAATATATTAAATAATAATATTAAATCGATGCATGTTTTTAATCAATATTCAAATAGTGCACACACAAACTTTCCAATCTATTAAAGTTTGTTATTTTCCAATAGTTATCACAACATAAATTAAGCTTGCACCCACGGTGCGGATTCAAAATTGATTTAAACTAATATAACATGAAAATTAAGCTTGCACCCACAAATCAAAACCAAACAATTTATGTCATGCTTTCATATTCATGTATAAACGCAACATAATTACCGGAGACAAGAATTTTCAATTATGCATAGTAAAGAAAACGATGAAGCCACACGTGCAATGGATTGCACGATATCATCATATATATGTAACGAACAAATTAAAAGAAAATATTCCCAAATAACAAAATAGGGTTCATATAGTTGAATAAAAATCAAAAGAATATATGTTTATATCTAAAGGCTTCGATGAATCAGAAAAACAAATAGCATCGACAAAGGTCTTACGGGAAAAGAACTTTGACACTGATTTACAAATAGGAAAAACCATCGATCGCACATATGTGTCACGCAACAAACAAAAATTGAACCTAAATATGGATGATTGATCCATATATATCAATCGAATATATTTAAACATAAAATCTCAATAAATCAAAACATGAAGAGCTGCTCAGATACCACTTGTTGGATATTTAGGGTCTTAACAAAAAAACAGTTTCATAAAGCATGTTCAACAATTATGAATCAATAGCGGAATCAAAGAAAACATTGAACATCGGATCTACGACATGTTTGATTTATCAAGGATATTAAGAATTAGGGTATTAGGAATACGATAGAGTTTTCATGGCAGCCCTCTCAACATCAACGGTGAAGAGAGGAGATGATCTGAAACAAACAACAAGGGTTAGCGACGGCGGATTTGGTTCTTCCTCAACCGATACCTTTATGCCTCAAGTTCTCTTCAGATGGGGAAGAGAGAGTTGTGGTGTACGGTGCATTGGGACCATAACCTAATTTATATTAGGGTTTCCCATTATTCCGTTAATGGGTCATCCAGACATCCGCTCATTGAGTCCATATCAACTAATTAAATATTTAATTAATTATCCAATTATAAATCTAATAGCCTTATTACTTAATTTGATCACTAATCAATTAAGGCTCACAGTTGATAAATAACTAATACAGTTATTATTACGATATTTGCCCACATAATGATATTGGAATATAATAAAATATTTCAACACCAACACAAACCAATTTAATTTCGATTTGAAAGTATAGTTTGTGTGTGTGTGTATATATATATATGTGCTACTATAAATAGATTCAATCAAACGAGTAAAAGAGATGGAGAGAGTACCCAAAAAAAAAGTCGGTAAAGAGCTATTTGATGGATTCTTGTTCTTCCATCTTCGGGGTGCAAAAATTGAAAGAACAAAGTTAGTTTCTAACAAGATTGACCAACCAAATGAGTGAGTTGCCAATGCTGTACAACCTATTTACTAGTCTTTAATTCAATGAAATATGTTTACAAAATTTCTAAAACAAACAATCACTTTCAATGTAGACATATCTTCCATAGAAATTGTATATCCGATCATAATTGTTAAGGAAATATATTTTATATGGAAAGTACGTCACATT
>Ga0315913_1001619_pt1 | contig 25136 bp, 7 predicted proteins | sample MpolsnodulesMG_FD_207736 | JGI IMG/M metagenome (GOLD analysis project Ga0315913, IMG submission 207736) | Medicago polymorpha root nodule microbial communities from Los Angeles, California, United States - small nodules | ecosystem: Host-associated > Plants > Roots > Nodule | place: USA...
GTTTTAATTTTATTATTTTAATTAAATAATAATAATAATAATAATAATAATATGAATAATAATAAGGTTTGTTTGGTTAAAAATAGCAAATAACTGATATGTTAGTCTATTGCATATGACTTTATAGCTATCAAATAGTTGATAAATTAGCTTATAACTGATATCAGATAAGTTAGCTGACTAAATTTACAGTGTTTAGTAAAATTAACGATTAAATTAACTTATAAATATGAAATGACATAAAACTGATATATTTAATTAATTTTATTTTCCAATTAAATATGTAGGGGTAAAGTTGAGATAAATAATGATAAGCTATGATCTTTAAGGTATAAACTACTTAAATTAGCTTATCAAAAACAGTCATAAACTAGTAAAAATAAGTTATAAGCTCGTGATAAAGTGACACTTATCAAACAAATCTTTTTTAGTCAAATGAGCTTATAAGATATAAACTATAAGCTCAAAATCATCTCTTACCAAACAAACCCTAAAAGTTAAATGTGTTTAGTCCGTACAAAATCATGAGCTTTCACGTTTAACCCTTCGAAAAAATTATTCACTTTTAATCCCTATTTGCGTTTTATAAAGACTATGTTGAGGACTAAAAATATTTTATCCTAATATTTATAATAATTTATCATACATGAGTGGATTTCTGATGAATAAGGAATGTGCGATTTTTTTTTAAGGAGGGAATGTGCGATTTTGTTATTAATTCAATGAAGAGATTTATGTTTTCTCAGATATAAATTTATGTCATTTTTGCAAGAAAGCATGAAATTGACAAATCTTAGAGTGTGTTTGGATGGAGTAATTGAGAAATTTTGAAGAATTTATAATTCTAAGTAATTCAATTAAATTGCTTTCATTCCTAAATATTATTGTTTGGATGGAGAAATAAAAAAAAATATTGCCATAATTTTTGGGCAACTTTTAAAAAGTTTAATTTTTTTGGGCCAAATTTGAAAATGAAATTTGGGGTCAGTTTGCAAATTTCAAAAATTTTGAGGGGTCAAATTATAATTTTTGAAAACATTGAGGGGTTAATTTGCAATTTTTTATAAATTTATTGGGGTCAAATTAAAAATTTTGGAAAATTTGACGACCAAAATGCAAAATTTGAAAAATTATAACAATGAAGAATTTTGAAATTCTTAGGTTTTATGTTTCATTTGAAATTCTTTAAATTTAACTTGAACAAAATACTTCATAAATTTCCATCATTTTGAAAGTTCTTCAAATTATTATCCAAACAATAGAATTCACATCAAAGTATTTGAATTCCCTCAAAACATTCCCTCATCCAAACACACTCTTAGTTCTCCCCAGCATGGAGTTATTAGGAGGAAGTGAGAATTTTTTTTTAAGGTTGTACTTGCAGAAAAAAAATACAATAATGAATACTAGGGTTTAGTATCGTATTCTAGGGTTTAGACGTATTATTGGATGCCTTGAGAATGCTCCCAAGGGTGGTATTTATAACCTCCTCGTGGGCTTGTTTTAGCGTGACTTCAGCCCCAAGGAAGCTGAGCTTTTGTCTTTTATGAGGTTTCTAGAAGCTAAGAAAGGCGGCGCCCTAAGAGGGGCGCACTTAGGCCTCGGGAGCCCTTCTGGAGGGCGTCTAAGCCTTTCTAGAGGGCTTTGAGCCTTTAGGAATATTATGACGGTTTACCAGCCCCCCAAGCACGAGTCTTGGGACAAGGCGAAGTGATAGATCTGTAAGGTCAATCGTATAGTATGCTTTAGAGCGTTCTAGAAGCCTTTTTAGGCGGCGCACTTAAGGGGACACACCTAAGGGGTTTTTGGAATTTCTTTTTTTTAAGAGTTCGTGCATGTACTAGTAACTTTGCTTATTCTGTCTTCCTTTTATTTTATATGTGATGCCCAATCTAAATCGTTTAGATGTTATAAGTTTTTCAAGCCATCGAGTCAAAGCCTTTAAAAAGGTTGACCCAGTTTGGGCGGTCTATTGTCTTCCAGCCGCCGAGTCAGAGCCTTTAAAAAGGTTGACCTGGTTTGGGCGGTCTATTGTCTTCAAGCCGCCGAGTCAGAGCCTTTAAAAAGGTTGACCTAGTTTGGGCGTCCTTGATCTTTTATGGATGCTTCTTTGTAGAATCTACAAAATAAATCTCAAAGGTCGAGAAAGGTTAGAATAACTCTGTGTTTCATCTTCAAGCCTTTGATGGCGGGACCATTGCTTCTATATTTCATTTTGGCGTATAGTTTTGCGAGTTCTCTCCTTTCGTTAATCTTGCCCTTGGCGGGCTTGTTTGTATCCCGAGCTTGATTTATCTAAAATATAACAATTCTTCCACACTTCCAAAGTAATCAATATCATAAAGAAAGGAGTCTTAATCATATTTTATCATCTTCAATGGAAATTAACTGCTCTTATATTTCTCCAATTTACTTGTCCATGTTTTCTACTCTTCTCATGTTAAATCCAAACTAACTTCTATTCAATTTTACTTACTTGATAGTAGACGATACAAATGATTTATGAAAAGAATTTACCGATATCATACATATTTTCAAACTTGAATTAAACTAATTATATAATAAGGCTGAAATCTTCTAAATAATAAATAATAGTGAGAAGGAGCAATATAGCATAAACACAGTTACGAACATAAAAAAGGATGAGTAGAATGCTTTCAAGCATTCATGGTTATTAGTGCTATAAATATGGAATCAAGTTTTACCTACTACAAGGGTATTTACCCTGCTGTCTTCAAATTATGAATGATACATAATGATAGCTCGTGATTATTTAGTGGATCATGATGAATTCCTAGCAAGTATCGTAGACACGGATGATGGAATAATAGTAAGTCAGCTGATTGTCCACATATTATGTATATGCACCAAAAATAACTCCAAAATAAATGAGGCAGTCAACTAATACAAATAATATTTTTCCAAATAATATTGTTAATTTGCTCTTGAGTCTTGAGTGATGTTGTTACGGTTGCGCAGTGTTCCCTTGGAGTGTTCATTCGAGTACCTGGTTCTTAGGCATTGACACTTACATTTAAATGAAAAGTTTTCTTAGAGAACATTTGAATGTCAAGGGAAATAGATTGGCATTAATATTCTGTTATCAAAAATTATGGATAGTAACCGAATACTGAGAGAATCTAGAATATATACTGGTGTGCTAGCGTAACAACTTGCAAGTCAATCAAAAATTTAATTAGTTTGTACTTTAACCAATTCGCTAACTGGGTCACCAGAATCAAAACGTGTAGCTTGTGTAGTTGACATATAGTGATCGAGTACAGGAGCATAGTTATCAAAGGATAGCAAGGTAATTGAAATTCAAAAATTTGGAAAGGAAAATATGATCGTAAAAAATCAGAAAATACCAAAGCTTGTTTAGGTTAATGTCTCAGTAACTTTTCCAACTTCATATTTCAATAAACAATAATAATAGATCCCAATATGTGTGGGGAGTCCCCAAACATATGAATATCAACAATACTGAGTATGCATTTATAGAATATCATAAGAGATTGGAGTTTAAAGCTGTTAATTTAAAGCTCATTCTGCTATTATAGAGATGAAAACATCTAGGTTCCAAACCCAATTTTATAAACTTCATGTACAATCATAATAAAGATCATATTATATTTTTATCAGCTAATCTGTCTATAAGACTGATTATCCACGGATTATGTGTATGCACCAAACAACAATTGCAAAATAAGCAAAATAAATAAAACCGATAAGAGCCTTCGTAATTAAAGTTGTAAAATATTGTCTTGAAATATTTTAAGCAAAAAATTTGCTGTAAGCCAAATATTGTTTCAAAATATGTTGAGAAATTTTCTTTTTTTTCTTCAAATCAAAAAGTGGAAAAATATGTTCTCAAAATATATTAGTCAAAGAAATTTTCTTCCAATCGAAATATATTAAGCAAAAGTTTTTCTTAAATTACAAACTGTAAATATACTGTCGCAAAAGATATTGGAAAAAAGAAAAAATCAAATCGATGCATATCTTTTTACTATAATTAAAGACACTTTGAATTATTCTAAACCAAAATAAGTAACATAGAGTACTGAGAAAATAAATCATAGTCATAAACAAAACAGGAATTTGTTTTAAAATAAGATTTTTCAATTAGGTTGGATCATTCTGGGAACATATTTTTCAATGAAAAAAAGTATTGAAAATTGAAAGGAATAGGAAAAGCGGTCACCATGAAAGTGCACAATTTAAGTACTCCCTCCCGTCCTTTTTATGGGCACGGATCCTCTTCCGCGAAAAAATTACTGGAGGCTGTTCTGTGAAAATCCAAACCATTTATTATTTTCTTTTTTAATATAACTACCTGTTGCCAAAAAAAAAGTGTGGTGTTGATTTCACTGCAGACAATTTACACTGAAGAGAATCTTCTCCCCCTTTTTATAAGAAGAGAAACCAAAAATCATCAAAACCAAGACAAACATTAGTTGTTGTAATTTTTTGAATATTTTTACAAATATACCCTCATAAATTTTTTTGAAGTATTAAATATACCCACTAATATTGAAAAGACCAACATTAAATGAGGGATAGAAAAGTCTTTTAAACAATAAATGTACTTTAAAAGTTGTGACCTTTTCTTATAAATAAGACCAAGAATTTTTTTGAAATTTTTCTTATAAATAGGACCGGAGGGAATACTATATTTTGGAAAAATAGAACCTAATAATATGATGAATGAATTCCATCGAGTGACTGCTGCGGCTTCTAGCTTGTATTGATGCGGCGGAATTAGGATTTGGATATTCCCTAGAGTTCGCCGCAGGCGGCGGAGTTTGGTTGAGAGTGTGGCCTAGGTTAGTTTTACTGAGGTTCTCACAGACGGCGCCAACTGTACTTGCAGAAAAAATACAATAATGAATACTAGGGTTTAGTATCGTATTGTAGGGTTTAGACGTATTATTGGATGCCTTGAGAGTGCTTCCAAGGGTGGTATTTATAACCTCCTTGTGGGCTTGTTTTAGCGTGACTTCAGCCCCAAGGAAGCTGGGATTTTGTCTTTTAGGCGGTTTCTAGAGGTTTCTAGAAGCTAAGAAAGGCGGCGCCCTAAGAGGGGCGTGTCTAGGCCTCAGGAGCCCTTCTGGAAGGCGTCTAAGCCTTTCTAGAGGGCTTTGAGCCTTTAGGAATATTATGACGGTTCAAAGGTCATGAATCCAATCCATCTTGTTAAGCATAATTTTTATGATTAAATAAGTTTTTCATCCCTAAATATACATAAAATCTTCATTTTAGTCTTTAAAAAGTAAATCTGGATGTTTTCATCGTAGAAAAAAAATTGCTTCGTTTTTTGTTTTTAATAGGCATAATTTTTAAATATTCTTGATATTTCTTGAACATGATATGAATACATATTTAACATGAAAGAATCTTAACATTCTAGATACAAAAACAAAAAGAAATATCCTAGAGGATAAAAATATCTTGTTTTATTGTTGTTGAAATTTGCGGCCTAACTCATCTTTAAAAAACCGGTTTGTAAGGTGAGGATTGTTTCCTCTATATAAACTCTTATAAAGAGTTTTATCTATCCGATGTGGGACTTGAATATTTCCCAATAATAGTTTTATGGTCAAGTTGTGAGAGGCAACAGAGAAGAAAAGCTCTAATTCAACTGGTTTTTTAGTTTCGCTTAATATAATGAAAGTTTCTCTCTAGGCATCTACTATTTGCTCCTAGGTACCTTGACCTGATGAAAACATCTTCAACGGAAGCTAACTACTATTTAGAAAGAAAAAAATGATTTAACTGGTTTAAAATGTGATTGAACTGATATAAAAAATATTAAAAGGCACTGAACCACTGTTTTTATGGCGAGTCATTCAGCCAACAATAGTTGCATCCTCTTCTTGCTATGTTTGAAGGCCCATCAAAATATTCAATGCAAAATTTTCTTCTTTTGCTTTCTTAACTAGTGCCCCGAAGCACTAATGACCTTTTTTTATATTTGATAACCCCAACTTGTATATATTTCTTTTACAGGATTACATATATTGTTTTATACTCCTTCAAAAAAAGATTGTTTTATACAGGATTTAAATATATGCATGTCAAGAATTACTTTATAAACTTCATTCAAAAATAGTTTACTTTATAAATTGAAATTCATTGTGTTAAATGAAGATGAGAATAAGTATGAAATTCGATTTTGTAATTTTCGTTTTATTTTATACAGAATTTATTTATAGTGACTATAATGAATTTCCTAATTTTACAAGGATTACAAACAATTTTGTATTCAAACTCTCCGGTCCATCCTATTTATAAGAAGTAAAAGTAAAAGTCACATTGAAAATTACCTTAACATATTTAGGTGATGAAATTCATTTGTATGATGAACATAGATATCTAAGTAAAATAAAGGAAAATGCTTTGTGTCGCGAATCATTTTTTCACAGAGGAGTAGAGGTGAAGAAGCTATAGTTAAAAGCATGATGATCAGTTTTTTATTCTATGTGCCTCATTCGTGATCAATTCGTGACATCATTATCAATTAAGTCCCTTACTGTCTCTTAATTGCTTAAGCTCATCAATCAAAGCTGTCAAATTATCATGGGATGAGCCACCTTCATCAACAACATGTTTAGATATTTTTGCAATCTCTTGAGCTCTACGTCTGATTTGGATGGCTTCATCACCACCGTCCATTAACCTTCTTAAAGCCTTCTCTATGTGATTTCTCCCTATCAGCTTTTCCATGTCCCGAAAAGCAGTGGTAAGCCACTCATCCGCACCGACTTCCACTCCAATCCCATGCACCTGAGTTATCAACGTCTCGTTATAGAATTGATCACTATGTACTGGCCATGTGATCATTGGAACTCCTGCACTGACAGCCTCGGCCACAGAGTTCCACCCACAATGCGTCAAAAATGCACCTACAGCGGGGTGACTCAAGATAACAACCTGTGGGGTCCATCCCCTTACAATCATCCCCTTATTCCTCTCTTCAAATCCTTTAGGGAGCCATTTTTCCTTCTCCACTTCACTCTCATTCTCCTTCCCCTTCTTCTCCGGGACAACCCATATGAATTCACAATTTAATGCGTCAATCGCACTTGCAATCTCATACAATTGTTTATCAGGGAAATAACAAAAGGTTCCGAAGCATATGTAGAGTATTGAGTTATCTCGCTTCGAGTTGAGCCAAGTCAAAAACTTTTTCACACTCAACATGCACTTTTCTCCCCTATTTGCTTTCTCTTGAGTGGTTTTATGAACGAGAGATGCCGGTCCAAGATGCCAAGCCTTGTGACCGATGGTTCTCTCATAATACTCAACACACTCTTCTCCATCGAGCTCTGCAAAGCTGTTGATGATGAAACCATGGCTTTTGAGAGCTATAGTGAGTAGCGGATCAATGAATGACTTTGACTCAGCAGGTGGTTTTGAATTAATGGTGATATCATAAGGAAAATGGGGAATGACAAAAGAACCAGAAACATCTTCAGGGAGAGGGTGTGATTTGAGGGATTCCATGGCACATATGGTAAAGAGTGAGAAACCATTGAAGACGAATCTTGGAATGTGAAGCTTGTTTGCCAGTTCATCCACCCAAGGGAATAAAAAATCTGCTACAATGCAATCAGGTGGTTCTTGTTCAACGAAATTCTCAATGTGTTCACGGAGCAGTGTGGTGGCCTGAAAGATTCTGTTGGAGCTGTCGAGGTCTGTGACAGCGGACAGGTTTTCAATGCCGTCGGGGAGGCCAACTTCTTGGGAAGGGAATTGAAAGGTGTGAACGTTGAAGTAGTTGGATTTGGGGAGGATTTGAGCGTTTGAAGGAGTGGTGATGATTGTAACAAAGTGGCCACGTGAGGCAAAGAGAGAGGCAATATCACAAAGAGGGATCATGTGACCTGCTGCTAAATATGGAATGAAGTAAAGTTTGAGTGGTTTGTCCATTGTTATGGCTGAGACACTGCCTTCTACCTCTGCAAACAAATTCATGTCTTTTTTATAATGGAAGCTTTGATAAGCCAAAACATGATGCGGACATTGCTTTGAAAGAATCAGCCCTGTTTTGGTATCAACAAGCCGGCTTCTAGTTAAATTTTTTCATGGTACGTTTAGATAAATAAATATACACATGATATCTCCTCTCAAGTAATTTATTTTTACTTGAGTGATATTTCTTCTCCTAAAGGAGATCCTCTGTCTTATTTTTTCAAAGAGCATAATTTAACCCATTCAAGGTTATCATATAAGTTGTATTGACTCACACTGTTCACCACAAATTAATTACTACGAAAATGTTAAATTTCTCTTTTTCTTGTGAAATATGACCACTACGAGCCAATTTATCCATCACAACCAACGATAAAAACAATAAGGTTAATTATTTAGAATATCGTTTCTAGTTCCTACAAAACATCGTATTTTTTAGTTCAGGTAAAGAAAAAATCATCAACAATTTTAGCATGTGTAAAATTTTCTATCAATATTTTTATTTCCTATAAAATTTTCCGTTTGTAGTTTTGATCAATAAACGTGATAAAGGAAAATGTTACATGGACTAAAATATTGAATTTTTAGTAGAGACTCAAAACAAAATTATTGATATTTATAGGGATCTTTACTTAATTAACCCAAAACTATGAATAAGGACACTATCAATTTTAACGTGGAAAACTCCTATAAAAAGTATTTCAAATTGATATTTATAGGAATCTTTACTTAATTAACCTCACAACAAATAAGTATTTCAAATTGATACAGAGAAACCAAACAACTCGGAAAAAATTTTCCCTCAAAAAAAAAAAAACTCGGGAAAAATTATGTAAGTAACTAAATGGGTGACAAAAACAACATACTCAAATAGAGAATGGTTTCCGAACACACTTTCATGATTGGAACCTCTTTTCTTTCTCTTCTATGTGCATATTCTTTCCTTAAGACTATATGCTTGTTTTTCGTTAGAAATAAAATATCTATTTTCTTATTTCAACCTAATATTCTTCATTTTTTTTTTGATAAAAAATTGTCCATTTTACTTGCTAAACCAAATTGAGAAAAACACCAACTTTTTTCCCAAGGCATTGCACTAGGTTCGACATTGTGCATTTTTGTCAGCTGTATCTTTTTTTTTTAGTCCTATTTTTTTTTTTTTAAAATATTCACAAACTAATATTTTATAAACTAATTTTCTATCGCCTTAGCCTTCTGAAGGTGTAACAACTCCATCATCTCGATTGTCTTCATCGTCGGCACAAATGTGATTGTATATTGACTTGTCTTAAATTTCGTTGTAAAAAAAAATAAAAATCTAAATGAAGATGAATTTCAAGATTTCTTATGTGTCTTCGAGCATCTAACTAAATCCCAAACAAACTAAGGCTAAATCACACTTAAAAATAGCCTTAATACATATTTAGGTGATGAAACTCATTTGTATATGGAGTAATTGATATCTAGGTAAAATAAATTTTAGAATAAAATGAGTTGATTTCCTCTTATAAGACGAGTGAGTGCAATAGTATACATTTTTTTTCGTCTTTTTGCTGTATAACCAACAATTAATTATACTATGACTATTAAAATTGTGGGAAAATGACATCATAGTTGTTTAGGCACCCTATTCTCTCTTAAATGCTTAAGTTCATCAATCAAAGACGTCAAATTGTCATGAGATGAGCCACCTTCTTGAATGACATCTCTAGCAATTTTTGCCAACTCTTGAGCTTTGTTTCTAATTTGGACAGCTTCAGTACCACCATCCATCAACCTTCTCATGGCCTTCTTTATAAAATCTCTCTTCACCAACTTTTTCATATCTCGAAAAGCTGTTGTGATCCACTCATCTGCACCTACTTCCACCCCTATCTCCCGCACATGAGTTATGAGTTTCTCATTGTAGAACTGATCACTATGCACTGGCCATGTGATCATCGGAACCCCTGCACTAATAGCCTCCGTCACAGAGTTCCACCCACAATGCGTCAAAAATGCACCGACGGCAGGATGCCCCAATATAACCATTTGCGGGGCCCATCCCCTTACAATCATCCCCTTATTCCTCTCTTCAAACCCCTTGGGTAACCATTTTTCCTTCTCCTCTTCACTCTCGTTCTCCTTCCCCTTCTTCTCTGGGACAACCCATATGAATTCATAACCTGATTCTTCTATCGCGCTTGCAATCTCATACAATTGCTTATCAGGGAAGTAACAAATTGTTCCAAAGCTAATGTAAAGCACTGAGTTATCTTGCTTTGAGTTCAACCAATTCAAATACTTTTGCAAGCTCACTTCGCTTTCTCCCCCTCTATTTGCCTTCTCTTGAGTAGTTTTGGGAACAAGAGAGACCGGGCCAAGATGCCAAGCCTTGTGACCGATGGTTTTCTCGTAATACTCAACATACTCTTTTCCATCCAGCTCCACAAAGCTATTGATGATGAAGCCATCGCTTTTGAGCGCTACAGTGAGTAGAGGATCCATAAAAGTCTTGGACTCCAAAGGTGGTGTTGAATTAATGACAATGTCGTAAGGAAAATTCGGAATAACAAAAGAACCAGAAGCATCCTCAGGGAGAGGGTGTGATTTGAGGGATTCCATGGCACATATGGTAAAGAGTGAGAAACCGTTGAACACGAATCTCGGAATGTGAAGCTTCTTTGCTAGTTCATCCGCCCACGGGAATAAAAAATCCGCCACAATGCAATCAGGTGGGTGCTGCTCCACGAAATTCTCAATTAGTCCGTGGAGCAGTGTGGTGGCATGGTAGATTTTCCAGCCCTCATCGATGTTACTGACGGAGGAGAGGTTTTCAATGCCATCGGGGAGGCCAACTTCTTGGGAAGGGAATTGAAAGGTTTGAACATTGAAGTTGTTGTTAGGTTTGGGAAGGATTCTAGCATTTGAAGGAGTGGTTATGATTGTAACAAGGTGGCCACGTGAAGCAAAGAGAGAGGCTATGTCACATAGAGGGATCATGTGCCCTGCTGCTAAGTATGGAATGAAGTAAAGTTTGAGTGGTTTATCCATTGTTGTGGCTGAGACACTGCCTTTGTGCTTTTGCATGTAAATTCAGGTCTTTTTATATTAGAAATTAGAGAATGAGTTTAGATAAGCCAAGGGATGGTGTGGTTGTTGTTTCATGTTTAACTGTTAACTAGAAAAGTTTGAACCGCAAAGAAACAAAACACAACATCCAAACAATGTTGCAGGCCTGTCGTTAGTTTTTTTGTATCAAGTATCCAATGTTACTAAGGCGGCTTTTACAATATAAATTGTAAAGAGTAAATGGTCAGATTGTATTTGAAATTGTAAACTCTTAGGAAGTTGCTTTTGGGATGGGTCTTGCTAACATGTTCAAAAACGTCTAAATGTTGTTTGAGCAACCCATTAAAGTAGTTTTTATTTTGAAAAGAGGAGTGATATTTGTACAACCAACAATGGAGAAAGAAAGAAAAAGAGAGAGAATAAAAACAAATGTGAGGATGAGATAGAGAGTTGTTTCAAAAGTTGTTAAAAAGTAGATGTATAAATATCATTTCTTTTTTGAAAATACAAATCAAACACTTACCAAAGTAATTAACACACAATTTTTTACGTAGAAGTTTCTTATTTTGATTTCCTAAAAAATAATTCAAGAACACTTGTTACCATTTTTCTTTTACGAAAAAGCAAATATGTTATCGAAATTGTTAGGTGTCAATCAATTTATTTTTTTCCTTAAATTTTTTCATTAGCGGGAATGATTTGGATGTTCAATGCTTAGGTGACATCTCCACTTGGACACCACATCATTGACACCTTACAACAAGCATTTTATATGAAATTATTTAAACAAAATAAGGACGCATTTGGTTATATGTGTGAAATTAAGATAGTGGTGGGTATTTCAATACAAAATTTATCAGCACAAACGTCTTCTAATTTGATTAAAAATATAGTAACCTTATGAAACATCTTTAAATCCATTGTCCTTTTTAATGTTTAAGAAATTGTTTGTGTAATGTTTCATGAAACATTATCCATAATCCTTAGCTAAATACTCATTCTTGTCTATATTCCTTAGCTATTATTTGAAGTTGCATGGTACTCGTGCTTTCACATGGTCATTTTTTTGTTTCTGTCTTTGTTTAGGTTTAAAATAATTTTTATAGAAAGTTAAATTTATATATTCTTATTAGATAATAAAGATTAAAATACGTATATTAGATTAAAGTAACTATAATTGTGATATCTCCCCTGCTAAAACAATAATTTAGACCAAATAGTCAAATCATAAAAGCAAAACATGATTGTGTTTCAAATGCTATTTTTTTTTGACAAAGTGTTTCAAATGCTATTAATAAACTGTTTCAAATTAAATGCTATTAAAGTAATTGTATACTCATCTTATGTTCCCGTTGAAATAATACTTTAAAGGGTGTTGCTAACCGGTGCCCTCGAGGCACTGGTTAAGGAGCAATAAATGAACAAATTCCACTTATTTTACTTTAATTAAAGTGATAAATATGGTAACTAATTAAAATAAAAAAAGATGTATTTAATAGTCCGTCAAATTTCCTTTTCCATTTTATATTTACATTTCTATATCCTTTTCATTTCTTAACAATTTTTTTTCTTCCTGTGGATTTTACTCGAACCAATTTTTCTTTCCGTAAATTTTTTGTGAATCATTTTTTTTTTCAAACCAATTCACGGAAGTCTATGCATAATTAGCAACATTTTCAATCTAAAATAAATTTACAATTCCAAAGATAAAACACAACCAATTAAAATATCAAATACAACCTCTCAAAAAAAAATATCAAATGCAAAATCATCAAATGTGTAAAAATTACAAAATATTCTTCAAAACAAAATTGGATTTCATGCTTGTATCACAAAATAGGAAATTTGATAGAGTATTAAATACACATATTTCTTCTTTTAATTAATTGTCTTATTTATCACTTTAATTAAAGTAAAATAAGTGGAATTTGTTCATTTAATGCTCCTTAACCAGTGCCCGGGGCACTGGATAGCATTACCCCTTTATTATTAGTTAAAATTTATATACACCAAAATACATGAGGCTCATATAAATCCAGTAAAACTAATATGAATATTCAAAGAGTATATGTTGGTATGTGTTTGTTTGTTTTTTTTTTTTTTTTTGAGAGATGGTATGTGTTTGTTAAAGAGTGAGATGATATCACTCCTCCTTCCTCTATTCCATCACATTGCATCGTTTCCTTTCATTTTTACATAGTTTGTGGTAGTTATCGATCTGTGTTTTTATTTTCTTGTGACAGAATGCGTAGACCATAGTGTGGGCCATTGTATATTCAATACCAAAAAAAACGGGTACTGGATCCTTCACTTAGTTGCACTTTTGTTTATATGTGTGTGTAAAGTGTAAACACACACATACTTGTGTTGTGTATTTCTTTGACTGTCGGCTCCGTGCGTCTTGCATGGATGGGGTTTTAATAATATTTGTTGATTCAAACAAAAAAAATGTTATGGATCCATCACTTATTAGCTGCACTTTTGATCTATTTTAGTTTTGTTTATCTAACATCTGTAATATTGTATATATTAAAACAAATAAAATCAACAAATTTTATTTAAAAACAACAATATATATTTAATATAAGTTACAAATTTTAATACAAACTTAATATTTTAAACAATTTAACATGTATAAATTTACACATGTACCTCACCTTTTTTCGATTTCTCAATTTTATATTTGTTGCAGTTTTGATTTATGGAGTTAGAAAAGGTCAATTTGCTATCAAAGGTGAGATTTTCTCTTGAGATATACACTTTTGGGGTCACGAAACATCAATCTTGGGGCATAAAATCTCTATATATAGTTGAATTACATTAATTCTAGCATGGCTCTCCTGCTATTGGTGGTAGGTTGTCTTGATAATCACTTGTGTCACGAGATGGTTCAAATGATTAGGAACCTTGTTAGTCAGGATGGTGGGGTTTATTGCAGGGGTGGCAAAAAATCCATGCATGCGGGTATCCGCAGATAAAATCCATAATGGACATGGGGCAGGTAGCTAAATAGATAAATATCTATGTGAATATATACAAGAGTTTGGTGTTCAAAAAAAATCCTAATTTGGTGTCTCAAATTCTATTATTGAAGCTTGGAATACATTTGAAATTTTGGATGTTTATTTGGATTTTAGTCTATTCTAGCTTTTGTTTGGAGGTTTTTATGCTTTTTGGATGTTTTTATCCTTTTATTTTACTTCAAGAATTTGTATGGATTATGTAAGAATCACATGCATTGTGGTATGATGAATTTGCTTGGGATTATGTTAGAATCGTGATTTTTGTTGGATTATGGTATGGATTATGAAATTTGAATAGAATATGTTATGTATGGTTTTTTAAAAGTTGAAGTTTGTAGGTAATTAAAAATGTATTTTTCTTTGTACAAAAAAAAAATTAATTCAAAAATTCATAGGTACCCTCGAATATCTGTGGGTACCTAAGTACCCGCGGATTACTCGTATAGAGATACCCGCACGGGTCAGGGACGGATACGGGTATCATATTTATCCCACAGAGCGGGGACGGATATCATACTATGTACCTATGGATACCTATTGACATCCCTAGTTTATTGACATCAATGTTTAAACAAAGTTAGAACTTATTTTGAATGAGGAATTAGTACATTAATTTGATGGTAACACTCTTAAACAAAACATGTTAATATTAAGTGAAATGCTAACATGCAAGGGTACATGTTAAAGAACTTGATTTGTAAATTTTATTTTAGAAATTGTGCTAATTTATTTCATTTTTTTAGGGGAGTGCTAATTTATTTCTTAAAAAGTTGAAACTCAATTTTTGTTCAATAAATATTTTTATTATTTATGAAATTCTAATATATTTTTTCAATAAACTTAATTTTGTTTAGGGTACTTGTTAGCTTGCTAACCCTAATATTTAAAGGGTCTCATTAACGAATGTCACTTGTCAAAAACATAAAAATGAAAATAAATGGTAAGTATAACCAAAAAAAAAAGTAAACTTTTGAGGTTTCAATGTTTGAATACAATCTCGCCTTTCGTCCCTTAAAAAATACTCATCACCTTTTATGAAGGGTTAAAGTGAAAACCCAATCATGTGATAGAACTTACTTAATGAAAAGAAGTGAAAACCCTATTACTGGGAGGTTATATAACATTATTCTTTTGTTTCTTTTTGCAATGTTTATCTCTATGTTACTTCTCTTAGATTATATTATATTTTAAGGAGGAATTGATACATCAGATTATGAAAAATTATCTACAGTAATTAGCTAGAACATCGTATCTTATGATAAAAAAATTTCATTAGACTTCTTAACAACAAGACACGAGTAAGATTATGTCTAATGATTGAGACTTGTTAAGGTAACAAATTTTACTCTATTAATTTCTAGACATGAGTAATATTAATTTCTAGAAATAGGACCCACATAAACTGAACATTATTTTATCCAATTGGAAAAAAAGAATGTTTAAATAATGAAAAATGTTAATTTGTGTTCTTTGGACATAAGTTAAGAAGCCAAATATAAATTTTATTTTTTTTGAAAATTGTGTATTCAATTTCTTAAAAATTTCAAAAAATTATATTAATAAAAAATTACTTTTAATTTTTATTTTAAACTCTTTAACTTGTTTCTTAAAAAAAAATTGTTCTCGATACCCGTCAAGTAAATTATTTTTGAGGAAAGTAATCCTAATAGTTTCATAAATCCATTTGTTTGTATGTTCAATAATTAGTTACCATTAATCTATGCGATGGGTAGTAGTTGCCTTGGGAATACGTTCTTCACTTGTTCCCCATAATGATATAATGATGCATTTAATGCTAACTCCCTAGTAGTTGGCCTTGTTACTTTCAAAGCAATATCATATTTATGTAGAATCAAATTGAGCCAATTATCTAACCAAACTCAATTTGTACCTTTATTTTTCCACAAAAAATAACCAATTTGTAGCTATATACTAGTGCACAATAATAACATGGACAAGGGAATTGGTGTTGAATTAGCTACAAGATCTTCAATTGAAATGGGAAATTCAGTAGTTGATGAAGAATTTGAAGGCAAAGAAGCTTCATTGCTACGTATTGTGGAGACTTTCTTGCGTTTGTTTCCTATTTGTTTATGTGTAACAGCTCTTATCATTATGCTTAAGAATTCAGAGGAAAATGAGTATGGTTCTGTTGCCTATTCTGATCTTGGTGCTTTCAGGTATTAATCAAGTTTACCAAATCTTGTACGTAGTTTTAATTATGTTTTTAGTTTTTTTTCCTATACTTAAATTGGATCCATAAACATAAGGATATTATTCAATTGTTTTGAGCTACGGTTTTGGTTTGTGAAGATTTTATATGTTTTGTTTTTGCATTGTTGACAAATGAAAACTCACTTGGTCATTTGATAGAGGAGGGAAATTTTTGTTTTTTTGATTAATCTTTGAAATAAGGTGCAAAATTTCTCATAATCAATTTAACTCTAACATTGATGATTATTTGTTGTTGAATTTGTTTTTTTATTTTTGATAGGTTGTTGAATTTTGTTGATTGTTGAGATTCAATTGATTGACTCATATATTTATTTTCTTAAATTATTAGATACCTTAAAGTTTGGTTTTGTATCGGTACCTCTAAATAAATTTTGTTTAAAATTTGTATTTATATTAAGGGTTTTTCTATCAATATCATGTACAAATTTACAAGAAATTTAAAACAAAATGAATTATTTTAAATCAATAGGAGATCCTAACATGCAAACAAGAAGTGCAAGGATTCAACAGTAGTTACAAAGAGAAATTACAAACCGATCATCAACCAAACAAAGAGCAAGTAAAACAATAGTTAGGAAACAAAACAAAATAACTAGTTAGGTAGTAGTATACTCAAACATTGAAGAAGATTATTCCACCAGACATGAAATATATTGCAGTTAATCATGAACCAAACTTATTTTGGTGTTTGGATTTTCCATATTGTAGGTATTTGGTGCATGCCAATGGTATTTGTGCAGGATATTCACTATTCTCAGCAGTCATTGTTGCTGTACCCCGCCCTTCAACTATGCCTAAGGCTTGGGCTTTCTTTTTGCTTGACCAGGTCAATATCTAACTTTTTCTTGAATGAGAGGACTGATTTAGATTTCTTACCATACTATAAGTACTTCAATTTAATGTGTGATGGCAATATATTTTTAAGTTATAATAATCTGAAATATTAATTTAATTAGGTTAACACAACATTACCCATACAGTTTGGTTGGGTGGTACCTCTCAATCTCATCCAATCATTCAATATCATATTTTAAGTTAAATTACACCATGTAACCTTTAAGTGTGTGGTTTTTAACATATTAGTCCTTTAAGTTATGTTGGTCATACATAAGTCCTTTAAGTTTGAGGTTTGTAACAAATTGGTCTTTTAAGTTATTTTGGTCACATGTAAGTCCTTTAAGTTTCTAAACGTTTTTAATTTAGTCCTTCTGCCACATCATCATTTTGGTTAACAGAATGACTAAATTGAAAAATTTTACAAACTTAAAGGACTTATGTGTGACCAAAATAATTTAAAGGACCAATCTGTTACAAACCTCAAACTTTAAGAACTTACGTGTGATCAAAATAACTTAAAGGACCAGTCTGTTACAAACCTCAAACTTAAAGGACACGTAGTGTAATTTAGCCCATATTTTATTACAACTACTTTGTCCCAGACCTTACATTTTTTATGTAAAATATGGAAGTGTCTAGACAATTTTGTCAATATATAATGTAATAAATAAAATATAAATTGACAATTCCCCTCCCTTTTTTCCATTTGTGTTTGATGTCCTATAGGTGCAAACCTACATAATCCTAGCTGCTGGAGCGGTATTAACAGAGGTTCTATACCTTGCTGAAAATGGAGTCCCTACTGCAGGATGGAGTTCAGCTTGTGGATCTTTCGGTTCATTTTGTCACAAGATCAAAGCTTCATTAGTTATCACATTTATTGCTGTGGTTTGCTACATTTTGCTTTCATTCATATCCTCTTATAGGCTATTTAGCAAGTATGATGCACCAGCACAAGTCAACAACTCCAACAAGGACACTGGCATTGCTGCTTTCAATGGCTGACCTTACAATATTATGACTCCCTCTGTCCCGAATCATTGGTCATTTCCTTTTAGATTTTTAGGTTTGCTCAAAAGCTTTAGTTTGTTTTGAAAATCAATGTAAAATTATACATTATTTTCACTTTATAATGTGTACATGAATAATTATATCCTGGTGGATAACAAAGTACTATATGTGCATGAATTGAAGTTGCCTTGGTTATAACTGTTTTGTTGGTATTCCAAAATGAGAAGATAATAATCCACATATGCTCCTAGCACAAACTTAAAGTGCTTATAAACTAAATGACTTTTACTCAAATCATGGTTTGAGACATCAATTCAAGTTTATAAAGATAATTCATATAATTTGGCCAAATATGTTGTTTCCAAGTAAAATTCAAAATGCACAAACCAAACTGGGATTTGGGAGATACAAACTGTAATATCTAAAATACAGGTACTTCAAAACGAAGTACTCGCAGCATAGATCCCAGGTATGGGTATAAATACGGTTTGGATACGTTTATGGTACGTCTGAAACAAAATCTGAACGGCTAACACTCCAAAATCTGGCAAATATAAAACCAAAAACAGGGGAATAGTGTGTCAAGCTATCTTTTTATGCTAATTTACTTTGACCACTAGTACATGGCCAAGGTTCTACCATGACTTAAATACTTTTAGAACTAATTCCAAGTCCGCAACGAGACATCTGATTTAGTCACAAATGAGTGAACAGCCTGTCAATTGAGGACTACATGCTGCAGGGTATAATCACATAACAAACTTCTCGGAAAGTTAAGCCTGTATAGATCAAGCTATTTGATTGAAGAATAGTCAACTTCATACAAAACAGTGATGAATATCCAAAAACCCATGCTGAAACTCTAAACTTGTCCTTATTGTAACATACAAAGGCTATCAAGAAAATCAAACGCAACAAATTTTGAACTTACATTATTCATTTGCAGTCCTTGGTCTTATATTATTTAATAACCTCATTATCAAAAGGGTATAGTAGTAGAGATAAAAGTTCAAATCAGTGGCTTGCAGGCTGATTGACAAGACTCCATCCAAATGAAAGTGTAGACACCATAAGCCCCAGTAGTGCCGGCATAAAAAATCCCCTGTTAGCATATAAATTCAGTTACATATTAATCAATCATGGGTTTAATTACAGATATAACACTTATGGTTAATTGTAAATTTTAATCACCCGAGTTTCAGACGGTTCTCGGGTTTGCCTGTGGCATAGCCTACGAAGTAGAAGTATCTAGCAACAGTGTAAAGTACTCCAAGGACAGCACAAATGATAGGATGCTTCAGCCCTCCCAAAATCATCAACATGAAGAAAATGGGCATTGTTTCCAGAGAGTTTTGGTGCCCTCTCTGCACTCACCAAACACAGAAAATTATCACAATTCACAAAATAGATATACAAAAAAAAGAATCTATGTTAATACTAAAATATCTTTTATTTTTTTGAATCAGCAAAGGTTATTAACAACGAACTCGTGCAAGACACACCAAAAAGTTTGCGTAAAGGAAGAAAGAAGTACAAAGGTGCTGTAAATATGTGGTACACTTAAAACAAAACTCCTAACCCACCCCCACAACCGCTAGAACTCAGAGCTGCCCCGAAGGAAAGGAAACTGCAACAGCCAATGGCCAAAAACTGCTGGAAACACACGGTCAGTAATGCTGACAGTAGAGCCGCATCATACAAGTCCCCCCAAAACTCAAACTAGACCAGCAGCACAGCCTGTACGCAATTCACAAAACCAGCAGCACAGAAGACAACACTGAACCGAAGGCAGCAGGCCCAACCTCTTAGCAAAACACCAAAGTGCCCTCCCTTAGCGCGCAATCCCTCGGGTTCCAAGTCCATTCGTAATATAAACACGACGGCGTATTCGTCCTACCCAAAATCCAACGCCACGAAATAACTTTCACCTCCTCCACCCCTTTAATCATATCATTAAAAATGCGATCCTTGCGAGCTTGCCAAATTTTCCAAATCGCCGTGTGCCAAATCAACCTCAAACCTTTTTCGGATTTTCTTATTCATTGACCCTCCTCCCCAACACTCCCATCTCCCAATGGACAAACAAGTTGGGAGGAGTGATAAAATTAAAATCAAGCCACCACATCAGTTCCAACCAAATATTCCTTGCCAGAGAACAATGTAAAAAAAGGTGATTGGAAGATCCAATCTCCATCATACACCAAACACAAGTAATAGCACTTTCCATTGGTATCACATTTCTTTTGTGAAGATTGATCCTTGTCGACAGAGCCCTAGATTTCCAAATTTGACGAAACATCCTCTTTTCATCCTCCATACGATTGTCCTCCCTTACCATCAAGCCTTCCAACTTCCCATGCATAGATTTTACCCAAAAAACCCCTACTTCCTCCAACTTCCAAGTCCACCTATCATATTCTTGATGCCTTGTAGAGCCTTCCAAATCTTCCAATAAATTGTTAAAAAGATTGGTCTCCCTTACGAAGAAATATGGCCTCCAAAAAAACCCCCACCCTCCCCCATTTCAACCATCTATCCACATCTCTGTCTTGGTTATTTGCTATAGAGAAATTCTTGGGTATTTAACCATGAATGACACCATTCCTCTCCACGCCACCCTCCAAAAACTCGTACTTGTACCGTTACCATTTTTCCTCACCACCTCTGTGTTAAACCAATTTTGAGCTAGCCATCCCTCTAGGTTCACAAAATCCTTCCACCATCTAGAAGCAAAACGCGGCCAAGCACTACCACTCATCAACAAATCGGCAGCCTTTTGACCATATTTCTCCACCAACACCACCTTCCAACAAATCGGTAACCTTTCTTCCATTGGGCTATCATTCACAAGTATCGACATACACACACATACCAACTCCCACCATGATATATCCAAAAACCTCCAACCCACCGAGTCAAAAGCCTTCTCAAAATCGACTTTTAAAATCAAACAATCTTTATTAGCTCTCTTAGCAAAATCCACAATGTCATTAACCACCATCACCCCATCGACCAAACTTCTACCTTTTAGAAAGACCAATTGATTAGTCGAAATAATCGAATTCATCACACTCGCCAACCTCCTAGCTAGGACCTTAGTCAATAGCTTATAATTTATAAATACAACCTAACAAGGAAATAGGACGATAATCTTTCAACTGCAAAGGTGAGTTGATTTTTGGGATCAACACCACAAAATACGCCAACAAGGCTTTGGGGACAGCCTCATTGGCATGGAATTGTTAAAACTAAATATCATACCCTTTAGTATATATATTTGTAACATATCAATATGCCAAAAGAAAAACCAAAATTCATACTTGACTATTCAACATTTATCAAGTCAGTTTATTTTGTAAAACTGATTTCAGTTAAAAATGAGTTTAAAGTAAATGTTCGGATACAAGTGAATCTTATCCCCTGTTTGGAAGATACCTGAACGCAATTGAAGAGCTTGGCATCTTCGTTTTCAGATTCAGAAGCATAAAGTGTTGGATAAAAAACTTTGTACCTGTGAGGAATTTCAACAAACACCTTGTAAACAAAATCACAAAAAATGCATCTATATAAACAAGAAAAAAAAGCAATTACTTCTTGCGAGCTTTGCCAACTTGAAAGGTCATGAAGAAATTGAGGAAAGTGTAGAAAACGAGAACGATTGCCACAAAGCCATATTCTTTTGGTAACAATTCTACCAGTGTCGCCATTTTTGGATGATGGATTTGTCTTTGTTTTTTCTGGAAGAATGAAAGATTCAACGAGATGAGTAATGTACTGGTTTTGTGGATGTGTCACAACGTGAGACAAGTCAACGTATAATAAATACAACGTAAGACAAATGATGGGTTTTCTAGATTTACACACGTTAACGATAATTTTTATGAAATTCTTTAAAAAAGAAGCCATAATTTTTTTTATATTTTATCTTAAAAAATGAACAATATTCTTTATTATGAATAATAAAAATTCAGAAAATTAAATTTCATAATTGTAAATGATATAAAATATTGTTTTTCAAAAAATAATTTATTTAGTTATTAATTTAAAGATTTGGTGTACCTTGAATTTTTGAGTGTACCATAAGATTTGTCATAATATAATTGACAATATTACACATCATTGTTTAATAAATAAAAAAAGTGGACAACTCATATATGGGTACATCCATTTGACACCTCTACTTGTTGTTGGTCAGCTAATTGTAAAACTTTAACTATACACGACGATCAATAGCTGAGCATCCCATCATTATTATAATTATTAATTTACTAGCATAAATTCAACTAAAATATGTAGGTATAGAATTCAAATTCTCTATAATTATGATTATGATGTATATTTGAATTTATGCTTAAAATTGAAAAATAATTAAGTTTATAAGTATAAATTTGTTCAGAAAAATGTCAATCAAAAAGTAGTTAAATGTTAACTTTAGATTTGCTTTTATATGTCTCTCGACTTTAGTTAGTTTGTAGGGACATTGCATTATATATGTCGGTTGGGTTTGAACTCCGGAATTCTACTTATTTGTTGCCTATTGTTCCAACACAACTTCACAAGGTAGTGCACCAAGGAGATCATGATTGGGAGAACTTGTTATGCATTCCCTTGTTTCCGATGAGACAATGGAAGATGGGAGTTGTGCACCAGAATACGAGTGATCGAGTTGTTTGGCTACTGTTGTCCATGGTGACACTGATATAAGGATAAGAACTTTACAAAGAAGAAATGAAGAGCCAGACACGAACCCAATGATGCAAGCACAAGATAGTGCACCACGAAGAATACGATTAGGATGATATGTACACATTCCCTTGTTTATGAGGAGACTACAAAAGATGAGAGTTTGCAGGAGACGAAACCTCATAAAACCATGATATTGTTGTTGAATGTGACGGCGACCCAGGGAAGACATCTCCCATGTCTGCAAGAGAGATCTGTTGTCAACATGTTACAAGTTACAACTGCAAAATCCAACTTGAGGTCGAAAATCTTGCATTTGTTTTGTTGTGCCCATTTTTTCCCTTATTGTTTGAATACTTGATTAACTAATTGATTGACCGATCAATCTTCTTTTGAAAACCTGATTTATTTGTGTATGAATTTTTTTTTTATGATTTTTTTTGGGTCAAGTAGCCTAATGGTTAGAACTCACACATTTTAAATATGGAGAAGTGGAGTGTCCGGAGTTCGAACTTCAGCCCCTGTATATAATATACAATATCCTTACCAACTAAATTAAACACTCTGGGATTGTTTGTATGATTTTTATGTTCTTCAATTTGGGCATTTATAATATGTGAAAATATCTTTAATATTTCTTACATCTACACATACATTTTATATGTTCGAAATTTTATGCTTGCGCACTCTTATACTTAATAAGATCTACTACATCTGTCTTTATAAAAATAAAAAAGATTAATTATATGTGTGGTCAAAATTTTACACACACTCATACATATCTCCTATGTGTTTATATGCAATAATAAGCATGCAAACATTTTCCCCTAAAAAAAGTATGCAAACTTTTTTTTACGAGGAAACATGAATGCAAACATCACCTGTTAGCATTTCAAATTTTGATTGTGTAAAAAAATTTAAATGACAATTTAATTTATATAAAAATATTGTTTAGTGCAATATCAATTATTAAATAGCGTGCAACACATACTATCCCATATGATAAAAAAATAATTAAGGAAAAGAATAGAGTGCAAAAACATCATTTTAACCATGTTTACATTCCAGCAACACGACAATCATCAATATTCAGTTACTTTTATTTTATCAAATTTATATTTATGTGTACATGTTAATGCTAGTATCTTATGTCTATTTTTTTTTGGTGAAGTCTTATGTTCATGTTTATGTTGATATATAGTTGTTGTTATTGCGTGCATGTAGAGGTAGGAAGGAAAAATGGCCCATCAACATTGTTTAAGAAACTAAAATACCAAAGATAACATCCTAGTTCGGGATGCAAGAGCTCTGAGAAATATATTGGTTGCATGTAATTCTTCTTCTTCGTATTCTTTTATCATATGAGATAGTATGTGTTGCACATTATATTTAATAATTAATATCACACTACACATGTTTTGGATATGAAGTATGAATGCTATTTAAATTGTTTAAAACAGTCAAAGTTTGAAATGCTGACGGATGATGTTTGCATTCATATTTGTATTCATGAGATATAAGAGATCAATTAGAGGCGAGTAATAAATAAGATCATTATTTGAGAAAGTTCTAAACATGGCTAAAAAATCTCACGTTGATTTTTCTCTCTATAAGAGTATAATAGAATTCAATGTTATCAATTAAGTCCTTGATAAATTTTCATAAAAAATAAAATAAAAAATCACTACAAAAATATATAAAACATAAAATTTTAACGGGATGCTCTAAATAATTCTGGTCTAATGATGGACCTCATGGACTGTTATGCTATATTAGGTTTCATTTGCACCGTTGTTATCTTTAGGGGCCAACTCAATGTTTGGAGGTTTAAAATAATTTTCATAGGTCAAATTATATATTTATAATTAACCCAAAAATTTTAATCCGAAAATTTTTCATGCTTTTTTTAACCTAAAATTTTGAAGCTTAAAACTCTAGTTTGAATCGCTTGACCCTTAGGTTCGTCTTGGATATCAATTAAGAATAATATTATTTTTATAGGAATAAAATATTATATTAACCTGATATACAAATTAAACCTTAATGATCCGCTTCAAAATCATTGTCTAAAAGTTCCATATAAATAAAGTTGTTAAAGTAAGTCAATGATGTTTGGTTGAGTTGATAAAGAATTGACTCGTATTATACAAAAACGTTGATTTAACTTGCGTTGTTGATATGAAGATCTTTCTAATGATGATATTTAAGTATCTTTATAAGTGTTTTTTGAATCGCAAGACCTACCCTAATTCTGGTAAACCCTAAAATCTAACTCACCTAAACTTTCCATTGTTTAAAAGTACCTTACCTTGGAATTGTGAA
>Ga0315913_1001620_pt1 | contig 25133 bp, 16 predicted proteins | sample MpolsnodulesMG_FD_207736 | JGI IMG/M metagenome (GOLD analysis project Ga0315913, IMG submission 207736) | Medicago polymorpha root nodule microbial communities from Los Angeles, California, United States - small nodules | ecosystem: Host-associated > Plants > Roots > Nodule | place: USA...
CAAATTTATTTCATCGAAATGTTTTTAATGGATGAAAGACTTTGTATCAATTTCTTTTTCCTCATTAACTTTTACTAATTAAGATTATTTTACACTGATAAGACACTAACATGTTTGTTTATCAGTTTTTCTTTTACAATTAATCATATAAAGTGAATTAAATGTTTTTGATAAATAAGATTAAAATAAGGTTTGTTTATATTATCTAATATTATTTTTATCATTACAGATTTTGTTTCTATTGGGATGTGGATTGTTGTTATTTTAATGGAATTTAATTAATTTTTTAATTGACGATTCAAATAATTTTATAAAAATGATTAAATATTTTAATTGATGATTCAAATAATTTTATAAATATGATCAAATAGTTTGGGTAAAGGGTTAAAATCGGAAAGGAAAAACTCATCCCAAATTGGTGTATTCTCTTTATTATTTTTTATAGATTCTTTAAAATTATTTTTCTATGATAATCTTTAGGATTTTTATTTTCTGTTTTTATTATCATTTTTGGACCATTTGAATTTATAATTATTCAAATCAATTTGTTAACTTTGTTGTTCATGATATTCTCTGGAGCAAAATTCAATGCACTGTGGGACAACAAAGTTGCAAAATACCAATTTATTTATATTGAATAAATGTGCTACAAGATAACAAATATTACAATTGATTAAGTTTAAATTATATAAAGGTGTTTAAAATTATATTTTATTGTCTACATATTAAAAATTGTTTTCAATTGTTTAACTTTTTTTAAAGATTTTTTACTTCTAGAAAAATAGAAAACCAAACACTTACTATAATAATTTAAAACTAATAATTAATGCTTATATAACTGAAGTCCAACAACTTCAAACCAAATATTCTTATATTTCTCTATGTCTTAGAGCTTGATATTATATTAATTACTTATATATTTTTCTTGTTATATCAAATAAATCGATCATATTATAATCATACTTTTAAAAAAGTTATTGTCATATGTATTTAAAATATTATTTTATTGATAAAAGTATTATACCTTTTAATAGATTATTTTATTTTATTTATGCATACTATGAATATTATTTTCTACTATTATAAACCAAGTTTTGATAGCTTATTTAGGTGCAAAATTAAAATCAATATTGATTGGTTATAGGATTTTTATCATTAATATAACATTTAGTTTAATGATTTTTATTTATAAATTTAAATTATTTCAATCTGATATACTTAATCCGGGCAACGCCGGGTATCTAAGCTAGTAATTTTTAAAAAAAACAAAGGATGGTTGTATTCTCTGTTTATTTTTTACTGTGTTGTGCTACTAATGGTTTCTATGATTTTTGTAGCAATGAAAAATAGAGTGCAAGTGGATAATACTGAAGAGATAAATATCATTTAATATGAGAACTATTTGTTATCTCGCAAGATCAGACATTTGGATGAAAAAAATCTCAATATCAAATGAGAGACATTTGGGTGACTATTGCAAGTAGCATTGCATAGAAGAAGAAGAGCAGCCAATGATCAACATCGTTTACAACTCAGAACTCAACAACATTCTAGATGAATTCTTGAGGTCCAATCAAGTTTCTTTTGAAAAAATTGAAGTTCAATGTTGTAATGTTGTTGAGAAAGGAGGTGAATGTGAAAAGAAGATGGTTTAGATTAAGATCATGGTGCAAGAAGAACACATGTAGAAATGGAATAGTCGCGTGGAAGAAAAGCCACGAGTGAGGCGTGTCAATTTGTACCTAATGGTGGAGACTCAATCAATAGAGGTGAAAGAAAACATTCATTTGCAACAAGGATTATTCTTCTCTAATGTGGAATAACACAGATCCCGAAAGTCTAGTGGTGGGAGCATGACATCATATACTTCTTTATGTCAAGTTCATGGAATTTCACCATACAAGAAAAACAAGGATTATGTATTCTTCCTTTCTTACATGACACCCTAACAGGTGGTGAGGTGTCAAGTTAAAGATGAAAAATAAACACATCATGGGAGACAACCCACGCGCTAGTTCTTTTAGAATTAATAATAATTTATGCAAACCTTGACTGTCTCAAAATTCTTCCCTAACCTCCTTGATCTTCCTAATAACCAAAAACTATACACCTTAAACCTCCATTACCGCCTTCATCCATAACCTTTCTTTTCACCATTATTAAAACACACACAAAACCAAATTTCCGCTCTAACCTTTTGCGGCTCATATTTCAATTTTAACACTCATTCTACCATATTCATCAATCCACAACTTACACAAGCAAGAAAAAATTACCCCCAACTCATCAACAAATCAAAAAATTAACCACTATTTCTTCCTATAACACCTAAACCTACCAATTCCCTAAACTTCATAGAAACTCACCACCATCATACAAACTTACAACCACTTCCATACTATGGACAAGATTGGTTCAAGAGGTTGCTTTAACCCTTTTAGTTTTATTTTAAGTTTTAGTTTGAAGTATTTTTCTTTTATTGAGTCAAGTCGTTACAAAGTCAAGTATGTTATGATTATTGTTGTGTTAGTCCCATTGTTCTAACACTTTGTCTATTTTTTTTGTTTATTATCAATACAATATTGCTTTTTAGTTTATATTTTTCAATTTAGCAACACTTCTTTTCGATTGATTGGAATCCCAAAGTCTAAGTTCCACTTCTCATAGATAAAGTGAAATGCATTGCTCAACGGTTTAAAGGAGGAATTATCTGAAATAAAGAATGAAACATCTCATATGTTAGCTAGCATAACCTTCAGTAAATCATGATGAGTGAGATCTTGAGCCAAATATATATAAATTCCAATTTCTACTTTCCATTGCCTACTCTTTCTTTCTAGTGGAGTGATTCCATCCATGTGTTCATTTCTTGAGCTTGCATTCATTCTCTACTTGTGTATTAGTTCTACATACAAAAATTGAGGTATTTTATTGTTAACTAGTCTTTTTTTAAGCCATCCTTGATGCTTATACAATCCTATGCTAAAACCACTTTGAGCATTCATGTATATCGCTTTCTTTTGGTGACAAACCATAATATAAGTCAATTTAGACCTATTTTTTGATATTGTTTACCCTCTATGAAGTTAGGTAGAAGAATTAAAATATTCCTTAGGTTTGTAATCAAAGTGTATAGAATACACACATTGCTTTTTGATATATTTTGGGTTAACTTTTTCTCTTTATTAAATTACCCTCAACTTTCAATACAAATAACACATATAACAAATAAATAAAAGTAAATTCAAATATTAAAATATTTAAAGAGTTTTTCTATCATGTGCAAATTTGCACATGTTAAGGTTTTAAATAGTAACTTTGCATTGGAACTTGTATAACTTTTTAATAAATAATTGTTTTTTTTCTCAATAAAAACCTACTACATTTGGTTGCTTTAACATGTGCAATATATTGCACATGTTAGACAAACTTATATTCAAATCTTAAAATAAAAGTGTAATAAACACAATATGAGTATATGTCAAGTTTTTTTTCCCTTTATCATTTAAAAAGCGTATCAAATTAGATAGATATATCTATACTTGCTTTCATTAAAGAAAATATAGATTTTGGCCGGGTTTGTTAATATCCTAATTATACCCTTAAACAACTTTTCTATAATAATGATTGTTGTTGGTGTAATTAAAAATATAAGAATTTAATTTTTTTTTATTATATTGTTGGTGTCATTGAAATAGATAAACACAGTTAGTTTGATTTGTTATAATTTGAAAGCAACAAACATTTGTATTTTTACTTTTAATCAAAATTTCATTAAAAAATACCGTTCATGATTTTCAAGTGTTAGCGCGATAAAAAGAGCGAAAAAGGGGCACTTGATAGTGCGTATAAATTTCTAATATGATTTTTCATTAAATTTTAATTAAATTTTTAATTTGGATTCAATTGTTTTTCTTCAAAAAATTTTTTATAGTAAAGATATTTTTTATTTTCAAATTACAAACAAAACTCATCTTTTTCAATAACATTAACAATATAATAATTATAATATATATTTTTTTAAACAACACCACAATATAGACAAATTTGTTTATGCATAAAATAAGAATAATAAAAAATCCCTTAACCTCACTTTTAAATTGTAACAAACAATTTTTATCTTTTTCAATAACACTAACAACATTATCTTTTTTTAATGACACAACAATATACATCCCATAATCTCTTTTTAAAATTGTAACAAACAATAGTTATCTTTTTCAATATATAACAATAACAATATAATATAATTTTTATTTTTGTAACAAATTTATTTAAGGGTAACCTAGGAATAATAAAAAAAACATCCCACAACCCTTATTCCTATATATAGTATAAGTATCTATATAAATATAGATTCTATTTATCCCTTCCTTTCCAAACCCATATCATCGCTCGTACCCTTTTTCTTCTTCTCTGTAATCTCTCTCTCTTTAACCCTTCTAATTTTCTTCCTTATTTTTTTTAATTTATTTATCTAATTATTGATTATTTTTTTTATATATATTTTGAAGCTTTCAAGGTTCAATTCAACAATCGAGAATTCATCAAGTTGAAGCTTTTCTGCACTTCTGATCGCGTTTTTCACAAATTCATTCATCTGGGTCATCGAGATTGTTCGGAATTGCTGATTTAGGGTTACGGTTCAAAAAGCCCCAATTTGAAGTTTTGTACTATTTGTTCAATTTCGATATCAATTTATTGTTTTTAGCTTTGTAATTTTATTCCCTTTTGTTATTATCGTAAAAAGTTCATAGCTTTGGAAGGTATCATCATAATTATTGTAAAATCAAAAACAATTATCATCATCATCGTCACATTGTTATAGTGTTTGTAATTTTTTTTTGTTCCTTTTAGTATTTTATCTTGTTTTTATTTGAATTTATTGGAAAAAAAAGTGAAAAAAAAGTAATTGATAATTCTCATTGCAAATTTGCAACCCTATCATTGAAAAAAAAAAGATTATAATAATTAGTAAAAAAAAAAGAAAAAAAATTGTTTTAATTTGGTGATGGGGATCCCTGGAATGAACAATCAGAGTAATGGAAAACAATGGTTAGGGATAACTGAGCCAATTTCATTGGCTGGACCAACTGAGGAAGATGTGACAAAGACTCATGAACTTGAAAAGGTTATTGTTTTTTGTGATTTGTTACTGTGAATTTTTATGTATTTTAGAGCTTTTGTAAGCTTTGAAGCACAAACACCAAACACGACACTAACACATTGACAATAGTAGTAATTTAAGAAAATGACATAATAGAATGTAATCACATGTGTCAGTGTCGTGTCATGTGTCGGATGCTGCACACGCCTTTGATAAGAAGTGTCTGTGCTACAAAGTTTGTAAGTGTTATTTTGTGCTGAATTTGGATTCTGTGTGTTCAGTACTTGCAAGGTGCTGGATTGTATGAGAGTCAGCAGGAGGCAGTTGGTAGGGAGGAAGTGCTTGGCAGACTGGACCAGGTTGACTTTGTTTAGTTGCTGATGCAATTTCATTTCATTTTATTCTATCTTAGAAATATAGGGGTTAGGATTAGCTGCGGTGAAAAACCGATATAGTTTCTAGGGTCAGAAAATTGGAGTTGTTAAATGAAGATATTACGATTCGCATTCCGAGTTTATTGTTTTGTTAAATCGTGTTGTTAATTGCGGATCGTGGAAAGTAGAGTGTTGTTCAAATTCTGCTTCGCAATCAATATAAATGGTTCTATATTCGTACGACAACATTTTGTTCTAAATAAAAGCGTATCGCGGAATAAAAGCGATTTGTTCAAATTTCGCTGTGCTACAGGCTTGCTGCACTTTGACGAATCTATAGCTGCTATTTAACAACAGTGATATGAACTATCCAATCTTCATTGAACATCTCCGATATACTGATTGTAGTGACTGTATAATTTTTGACTGCGACATATACATATTCAAAATATATTGCAATGAATTCGTTTGTTTTGATTGTGCTGTTATAATGTGAATTAGATTGTGAAGATTTGGGTGAAAACCATTAGCAGGGCGAAGGGATTCAATGAACAACTGGTGCAGGAAGCAAATGCCAAGATTTTCACTTTTGGCTCCTATCGGCTAGGGGTACGGAGCTATTCTTATCTTACAAGTCTCTCTCGTTTGTGTACATACACTCTGTTGAAAGGCATATATTTGACAAATATGAGATTATTGGATATGTCATCCTATATACATTTCGCAATATCCATTTTTGTTGTTTTCCTAACAAAAATTTTCACTCCAAATCTTGCAGGTGCATGGTCCTGGAGCGGATATAGATACCCTTTGTGTAGGACCTAGACATGCAACCAGAGATGTACGATAATGTTGCTTTTTATGATGAAAATATGTTTTTTCAGATTTTATCTCTTTTTTTACTCTTATTGTCATTTACATTGGGTTTAGGAAGATTTCTTTGGAGAGCTACAGAAGATGCTATCTGAGATGGAGGAAGTAACTGAATTGCACCCTGTGCCTGATGCTCATGTCCCTGTGATGAAATTCAAGTTTAATGGAGTTTCTGTAGATCTCCTGTATGCAAGATTGGCATTGTGGGTTATTCCCGAAGTAAGTCATTTATGCAAAAATATTAATACTTTTGGGCAGAATTGTTGTTCTTTTGTTTCTGTCAATTTCCTTTCTTTGTATCTGCTTCCGAAGGGTTGTCGAAAAGAATTTGTATGCTTTACTTTTTGGAGATGATTTTGAGTTTTTTTATACTGAAATATTTTTTAGTACTTTATTTTCTCAAAGTTAAAAAATGAAGCTTTTTGATAAAATGTGTTTTGTTCTGGCTTTATAGTGTAAATTGTATATTACTTCAAATTTACCATTTAGTAATAATGATTTTTTATGTGCAGGACTTAGATATATCACAGGAATCAATATTACAAAATGTAGATGAACAGACCGTTCTCAGTCTCAACGGATGTAGAGTAACTGATCAAGTCTTGCGTTTAGTTCCAAATATTCAGGTGATGGTTATGAAATTTACTCGCCTAAAATTTACGTTAAGATTTTGTGTGGCATTCTTATGAATAATTGTTTTCTGTTTCTTAAATGCAGAATTTTCGCACAACATTGAGATTCATGAGGTTTTGGGCAAAGCGTCGTGGTGTTTATTCAAATGTATGATAATGATATTGATATTGATATAACTATCATGCATGATGGCTTATTTTCTGTTCCAAAATTGTTCATTATTATTATTTGATTTATTCTGATTTTCCTAAAGCATCTTTTTGCCATATTATTTGCAGGTTGCTGGTTTTCTTGGTGGTATAAATCTGGCATTGCTTGTTGGTCGAATATGCCAGCTTTATCCTAACGCACTTCCTAATATGTTGGTGTCTCGATTCTTTAGAGTATATACTCAGTGGCGTTGGCCAAATCCAGTCATGCTTTGTTCTATTGAAGAAGGATCTCTTGGACTATCGGTTTGGGATCCTAGAAGAAATCCCAGAGATAGATATCATCTAATGCCAATAATTACTCCTGCTTATCCTTGCATGAACTCTACTTACAATGTGACAACGAGTACACTGCGTATTATGTCGGACGAGTTCAAGAGGGGAAGTGAAATATGCGAGGTATGATATGATATGTTGGTCTTAAAAATGTGTTCTTTTGGATGATCATAAAAATATTGTCAATTTATGTAGGAAGCAGTAACGTTAATAAATGGATTCATAAGTGAAAAATGTTTTACAATGTTTTCGTAAAAGGATTGATCAGTAATTTCTTGTTAGATGGTTTATTTTATCAATCTGATAGTTTGGCCATGATTTTTGTTCATTATAAATTTTATTAATATATATTTTGTTCTTATTTCCACCTAGTGAGATAAGGTTTGGTTGTTGTTGTTGTTTTTGTTCTTATTGTGATATTTGGGTTGCTCAAATTTGATGTTTGTGGTATTTGTAGGCTATGGAGGCTAGCAAAGCTGATTGGGATACACTTTTTGAGCCGTACCCATTTTTTGAAGCTTACAAGAATTACCTACAAATTGACATTACAGCAGAGAATCCAGACGACCTTAGACAATGGAAAGGTTGGGTTGAGTCTCGTCTCCGCCAGTTGACATTGAAGGTATAACACTGCAAATTTTATCATTTGTTATTACTTGTTATGATATATCAACTTATCGTTTTGCTACGTCATTTGTTTTTACTTAAAAATTCCATATTTTGATTGGTATTGTATCATACGACTCCTAAGAAAATTTGATTCGTGATTCAAAAAATAGGTACTTTAATTCCTGGTTTGAATCTTGATTTGATAACCATGGTTCTTTTCACTTGTAGATTGAGAAGTACACTTATGGTATGCTTCAGTGTCACCCGTATCCTGGCGAATTTTCAGACAAATCTAGATCCTTCCACCAATGTTACTTTATGGGTCTGCAGCGCAAGCAAGGAGTTCCGGTAAGCGAAGGTGAACAGTTTGATATAAGGCAAACTGTAGAAGAATTCAAGCATAATGTAAACGCGTACACTGCATGGAAACCTGGAATGGACATCCGCGTCTCCCATGTGAAACGTCGTAATATACCAAACTTCATATTTCCTGGCGGTGTTCGACCTTCCGTTCCGTCTAAAGTAAACGGTGAGAATAGACGAAGTTCAAAATCAAGGGTTGCTGGTCAAAGTCAATCGGAAAAGTCTCAAGGAGGTAAAGCGGGTGTACTTGGAGCCGATGATGAAAGGAAGAGAAAGCGCTTGGAGGATAATAATAACTCAAGGGTTTCAAAGTCTTCTGCATCTCTATCCCCTCCCAATAGGAATGTTCCTGAAGATAGAACTCCTTTTAGTGCTACTAGTTCTTGTTCTATGAAATTTGATGACTCTGAAGTCAATAGTATGGGTGATCAAAAGAGCGAGAAGCCCTGTCTGAAATCGGTTGGTGAGATTCCTTCTGGTGATAGTGTAACCAATGGATCAGCGACGGATAACAAACAACTTGATGCTCCTGATACATCTAACACTAAAGAAGACGAACGACTAGCCATCGAGCATATTATGTCTGGTCCGTATGAAGCGCATCAAGCTTTGGCAGAACAACCTGATGAGCTTGAAGAAGATATAGGCTATAGAAATCAAGTCAATGATAATGGTGGAAGTGTGAAAAGCAACAACTTTGTCTCTTCAAATCCTAATCTTGCGGTAGTGGAAGATCAAGTTATTTCAAAGGAAACCGTATGTTCAACTCATTCATTCTCTAATGGAGGCTTGGAGGAGCTTGAGGTTAATCTCTTATTATGGCTTATATTTGGAAGATTTTCAGTCAAATTCTTCAATAAAATGTTGCGCAGCTATTGTAAATAGTTATATGAATTTTTTAATGAGGGTATGGAATTTGCATTTGTTTTGTCACTTAGGTTCTGTTTGGATAAAACACTTACTTAGGCACTTAAAGTATAAGCACATATCAAATAAGCGCTTGTGTATAAGCTATTTTTTTTTATTGTTATAAAATATAAAATAAGGCAGACTGTTTTTGTATAAGCCGTGTTCATTAGTTATCCTGAAGAGAGTACGGAAATAAGTTGAAAAGAACTTATGAACATTTCATAAGTTGTTTCCATAAGCTCTCTCAAACAAGTGCTTATGCCAGTAGATAAACTCATATAAGACAATCCAATCAAGCCCTTAATCCAAGATTACACAAACAACTATATTTCATTGCCTTTTGTTTTCTTGAAGAATCCTCACATTTAGAATAATGATCCATTTCTTGTTACTTATTTTGTTCCTTAACAATTGTTTTATTTCAGTTACATCATGTGAAAATTACAAGTTGTTTAATAGTGTTGAGAAATTGAAGCAGTTCTAACTATTTTCTTTTTTACATATTTTTCTTTCATTTGGAATGAAAAGCCTGCTGAGCTGACAGCACCATTGTTTTGTGGGATTCCTGCTCCTGTACCACAGAAGAAGCCTCTTATCAGGTATAGACAATATTCATTGTTAACATTGTACTTGTCATGGTTTCCATTGTACACTGGACAGTTAATTTTTGGTCTGCAATGTACTAATTTTTAATAACCATTGGTATATTATAAACATAATCTATATGAGTTTAAAAAATATATGACTATAGTGCTGCTTTGTTATATTACTTCCTAAGATATCTCAACAAATCGTTGACTATGTAAAACTTTTTGGGGTTAATACCCTCCAATAGCTCCTGTAATTTGGGCGAGGTATGAAAATAGCCCTATAAGAAAAACACATTCCACGTTATAATTTTGGATTCCTCAGATTCAAAGAAATATCTGTGTGAAGTCTGAAAAAGCCTTGTAATAAAGGGTTAAAATATGAAGAATCCAAAATTAAGGGGTGGAATCTGTGGTTTTATTTGTATTTTATTTTCACAGAAGTTATTTTCAGACCTCGCCCAAATTATAGGGGATATTTGAGGTATTAACCCTAAAAAGTTTTACGTAGTCATCGATTTGTTGAGATGTTTTATCAGTGCAGGTTTATTAAATTCTTTATATATCAATGGTTATTAGAAGTTGCAGTTCACACTATACTCTCCTTTAACGTTGTTATTTAGGTTAATCTTTGCTAAATTTGGTTGGTTGAATCCTTATTTTCAGGTTGAACTTCACATCCTTAGGGAAAGCAGTGGATAAAAGCACCTAAGAGACTTCAAAGCTTAAGCTGCATCTTGAAGATGTGTTGTAAAATATTTGTAACTCCTTTTATCTATGTAACAATTTTGGTGAAGGAAATAATCCTGTCCTAAAAAGCCATCAACTTTTATCGAGTACATGAGAATATATATGTTTCACCGGCTAAATAAAAATAGATTTTGATGATTTATGTGAACTCTTTCTATCTTCTATTGCCAAACATGTTTTAATTTTTTTAGCAAAGTTATGATTAGACTCTTTAATTTTATATGTTTGCATTCGGGATGTTAAAATCCAAACTAACCTAATAGAAAACCGCAGGTTGAATCAACTCAAATTGAAAATCGTAAAAAACTGTGTTTAGTTTTGACAAAAAATCGCGTTTGGTTTAGATTTGGTTTACAATGCACAAGTTTTAGTAATTAGATCAAAGTGACGATAAAAAATGAAATTTCAGTTTTAATTTTGTATCTTAGTTATTTGGTTTTAATGCTTATTGATAATTGGTAATTCAACTCTTTTAGCAGTAATGATTGTTATCTTAAATGACTTCATCGCTACTTCCTTGTTTCTCTTTATCAAAAAGAGTTAAATAGCTGTGTCGAAATTTATTTAAAATCTCAACTAAATCGATACTCCTACCCTTATCAATCACGTGTCGTACATTAAATTCCGTTTTACTCAAATAAGTATTCACATAAACATTCTCCATAAATACCAGCGAAAAGACGAACAACAACAAACACTAATATGTTTATCTATTTGCATTTTTACTTATCAGTATTATATCGATTTGAAGTTAGTTTGTTTATTTTAATTTTATCATATCTATATAAGGTTAGGAAAAGTTGGTTTAGAAAAAGATTTGCCGTAGACATGTTGGTCATAGTTGATCCTTCCCTAGTAATGTGAAGCAATCGTCATTTCAACCCACCATGGCCTTGTATGAGCTGCCCCTTATGGAACTTTTGCCACCACACTTTACCTTGTTCATCTAATGTACCATTGCTCTAAGAAACATAGTTAAATTAAATATTTAAAAGGAGTAACTTTTAGTTGGACTAGATTTGTATTTTAATCCCGAAAGCATAACTGGATTGTTCAGTTCGATCTTTAATTACTTATGTCTTACGAATTAATTAGACTAATTAAATTGGAAACATAATATTTTTGTAACTATAAGCAATTAACATACGCGTTCTATAAAATTGGCGAAAACTTGAGTTCAACTTCTAACAGGCATTGGATAAATGCTTGCTTACAATATTATTTTACGAGCTGCTGCTGAATTACATTTTATGTATCTTCTAAGCTTAAAGAAGCATGAAAGGGACACTGTAAAAAGTTCCACATTTGCAGTAAAAACTAGTATGGCAGTGTTTATAATTGTCAAGGCGCCGACACAGTGTACACTTTACGGTTGGGGAAATACATGAATGTGTTATTTCTTTGAAATATAAATGTGTCTTGATCGTATCGTCTTTTATCATTATATCTAATATATATCAAATTTGTTATGTTTAACTCAGTGTCTTTTATTTTAATAGTTTAAAAAGTAAGATTTTTTTATGCAACCAAACTCATGGTATTTAATTTATAATAATCAATGTTTTAAAATGGATCTGTCATTGTCTCATTGACTCGATAAAGTTATTGAATCATTGGTTTACTAATCGAAACATAAAATTATTGGTGGAATTGTATGATTGAATCGGATAAAACCGGATGACTTAGTCGTATGACTCGGTCTATTTTAAAAAAATTATATTTGTATTACATCGGATGATTTGGTTTCAAAAACTTCTAAAAAGAAACTCATGACTAGTGTATATTATATATTCTGAACAAAAAAATAATATTTTATACCTACATAATACATAAAGTAATTTGAAAAATTGTTTGCCACCTACGTTTTCTTGAGAACTTTCCACATCTCTCATTCAGCTTCCAATTGTACTTCTATCTTTCATACGTGTTTCACTCTTCCTTTCTCTTTCAATCACCAAATTTCTTCCATATTTTATGCACTCTTGAGTTCAATAACACATGTAAGCAAAGCTATCTTATGCTACAAATGATTTTGGGTAGAATTTTGAGATTTGAGTTAATGCTCTAAGAGAAGAGAGGTTTGCCCATCCCTCGGTAGTTGCTAATCCAGACTCTTTGAGGTAAATATACAATTTATATGTCAAACAATGTATCTTTGAACATATGTAGATTGATTTGAAATTTAATTTTAGAGATAAGAGTATATATTAGGGGATTTTACGGTTACCTCTAGTTAGAAAAGTTCTAGAATGATTTTCTAATATGGGAAAATGTTGAAAATACAGAGGATACTCTATAAGAATTTCAATAAATATCATTTTAGAATTGAAAGTCGAGTTCGAAATTGTTTAATTATAGTTTGTCAATAGTGAGGATGCCACCCAACACCAGGATCTCCACTAGAATGAAAGTTAGTCCCTTGTAGGTTTACTGCCCAACCTTAAGATCCAAGTCAAAGAGGTCGTGGTTCAAGTCGTACTCGTGGTTCACTTAAAGGAAATGATCGAGTACGTAGCCTTAATCTCGACGAACGTGGCTTGGTTGCGGGAGTAACTAAAGATGAGGTGCCTAGAGCAGGACAAATATTATAATTTGTATTGCAACAACTTGTTGGGGTTGCTGTTTGGAAACAGCGGGACAATCTAAGACAAACAAATCTTGATGGTCAACAAGAAGTTATAGTTAGGGTGAGCAGCAGGTGACAAATCCATCTGCACGAAACATAAACTATTCCCTTTTATAAGTCTACGTTGTCCTACTTTGCGGAGGTTTCGAGCTTGACAATGGTATCAAACAATACTTTATTATCTAACAATAACAACGTAGTGAGAGTTGAGATGCCTGTAATTACTTTTCTCGTTTCGAGGGAAACGTGGTCGGGTACCATATAATTTAACCCTAGGTTTGGAAGTAAGCAAGTTATTGAGAAGAGGTTGTCATCGATAAATCATTTTGATTATAGATATACAATTGAGTGAAGAAGAATGATAAAAAATTTCAAAAGTGTGTGGGTTTCTTAATGTTTTTCATGAAGAATTTCCTCGATTGACACCTGATATGGAGATTGAATTCTCTACCGACTTAGTTTCTAACACTCAACCCATATCCATACATCTTTATGGAATGGCATAGCAAAACTTTAGGTATTAAGGGAACAACTAAACTATTCTCAATATGAGTTTAATTCGCCTAAATTATTTTTCTTAGGAAGCAATGTTATTGTTTGTAGGGAAAAAGATATTGATCCATGCAATATTGTGTGGTTTCCTGACAATTGAATAACGTGGTAGTAAATAGTGAATATCGTATACCCTGCATTGACGAGTTTTTTCATCAACTTCAATGAGCTTAGTGTTTTTATGGAGTGCTCTTGGATTTTTTTTTTATTATAGTCACTTTGATCCCTAAATGAGTAATCAGTGGTTACAATAGTCCCTCAATGTATCGAAACTTTAAAATAATCCATGATTGTGCACTTTGTTAGTCAAAATAGTCTCTGATATTAAAATACTTCGTTAATATTGTCATATTAGTCTTTCAATATACCTACTTATTGTCATATTAGTCCTTATATGTACTTACTTATTGTCGTTTTAGTATGTATATCAAAAGAGTTATTGTGATTATTAAGGGATTATTTAAGCGTCAGTAACTATTTTGACTAACAAAGTGTACAATCAGAGACTATTTTAAAGTTTCGATAAATGGAGGAACTATTCTGACTAATGTCACATTGGAAAGGCAAATGATGTTGTACATGCTTTGAGTAGGAAGTACATAAATAGTCTTGCTCATTTAGTACAAAATTAAATTTGAAAAATAATTAAACTATTAAAGGTAAATTTATCAAAAAAAAATGTAACACCAAAGATTCAATGATGATAGCAAACCCTTATCCATTTGTCAAAATGAGTAGGAAGTACATAAATAGTCTTGCTCATTTAGTACAAAATTAAATTTGAATAATAATTATACTATTAAAGGTAAATTTATCAAAAAAATGTTCCACCAAAGATTCAATGATTTTTTTTTTTTGAACAAGGTAGAATGGAATATATATTATATTTTTTGAACAAGCCAAAATAAGATATATTAACAAACAGTCATGCTCCCTAGCACAAGGAGTGCCTTAAGAAGCATAACAAAATTACAATGTCCAAAATGGAATATATTAAATCACCATAGTATGTTCATCTCGCACAAGATATGCAAAAGAGAACACCCAACATAACAAAGTTACAGTCTGAAGTCAAAAGCAAAAACGAACAATAGAAGAAGACAGACAAAAAGCTACATCAGCACACCCATACACAATAAAGGATGTCGCCCCCAGTCGTTATAACTGAAGGCGAAGCTGGGCATATTTGCCTTTAGCCAAATAAAAGACATAAACTTGACTCTGTCTGCTAAACGATCTGATGTCATTAACTTCTGCTGAAAAATCTTGTTATTTCTTTCCTTCCATATAACCCAGACACAAGCATGCCAGATTATTGTCAGAAAAGAATGAGTAAACTTCGGAAAACCTGCCAACTGACCGAAATTCTGAAGGTGATCAACAACTATAGCTGGAGCAATAAAAGAAATGCCAACCCACTGATATACATAGTGCCATACTGAGCCAAAGATTCAATGATGATAGTAAACCCTTATCCATTTGTAAAAAAAAAAGTAAGATTAATTTCATAACTGCCGTTGCTATTTAATTTTGAGATTAAACAGACATATTTTTTTTTGAAGGTAACAAAGACATATTTATATCAACCAAATCATAAATAATGGATTTAAGAGTAAAACTTTTTGAGGATAAATTATTATTTTTTTGAAGAGGTTTAAGGATAATTTATGTATATTAAAAAAATCATATAAAACATTTTTTTTGAAGACATTTAAAATATTTATTAGAGTAGTGTATATATGATAGTAATTTGAGAAATCCTAAAAACACTATTCTTCTACTTTGGCCGAATTAAAAGTTGAGATTCACATTCCAACCATTACTTATGTCATTATCAAAGGCCACCTCAACTGTAGTCGTATCAACAACCAATTCAACATGCAAAGAGAAAGAGTAGTCTAAGAGTAAAGACACTGCAAAACAAGCAAGAGTAGTAGCTGCACTAAAATGTTATTTTCACAACAAAATTGACGTTGGACAACAATTAAATACAGCAAAGATACAATTTAATTTCTTAATTATCGTTTTTCTTTTTTAAGTCACATCAATAATTATAAATAATTTATTTTAATTACTTTTAATCTCTTTAGACAGACTTACGATGTTAACATATCAACTCACAATGTTGATAGTTCGGGTCAATCCATCAACAAATATAAATATGCTTAAATTTGTGGTTTGCATCTGCCCTGCTAGCGGACCACAACTATTAAAAAAAAAAAAATTAAAACTAGAAAAACCATTTTAAAAATAACAATAAATTAACTGACTTGCGAATAAACTTGCAGAGGAAACATAAAAATTGACAATTTAATAATGTTATTTTAACTTTCAAATTTCAATTTTTAAAGAAAAATATTATGGTCCGCGAGTCAACCCACAAGACACACCTATATAACCCATGAACACAACCCGTATAAGTCATTCACATCAAAACGGTTCACATTATACAAATTTTGACCCGCGCAAGCTCTAGGTTAAACGGGTCAGTCCTCGGACCCGACCATATAAAACTATTTGTTCAACTTCACTCATAGTGAAAACATCCCTATGAAAGTTCAACATCTCATGGATCTTTCTTGTTAAGAGTCTCTATCACTTACAGATAAGCTGTGAGTTTGCTTACAATACATACAAATGAAAATAAAAAGTTTAATATAAGATACATTGACTCAAGATTTTAGTATTGCATGTTTAATTATCCGCGATGTACCTAAACTTGGGACCTAGCAAGATACATCATACATCCCATAATATATATAGCTATATAGATAGAGCTATAGTGGCAATGCCTAGGATGAGAAAATGAAAGGAGCCCTAGCTATTAAATTGGAAAGTGACATATAATTTCTCTGTATTTTTTTTTGAGGGAAATATAATTTCTCTGTATATATGGTTCACAATAGTTTCCGGAAATGGTATCTATTGAACAGCAAATCAGAAACCGAAACGTGTCATTAATAGAAATATTAATTGGATTCCACAGTTGGAATATGTCGCATGATGGGGTTAATATTACCACACAATTTAATTTTTGAGACACTATAATGGCAAAGTCCCTTTCATTGTGGACAGATCCTTCCATTCCATATGGAGTATACTTATGTCATTTAGTTTTGAACCTACTATTTCTTTTTTAAAGAGTGATTTTAAATCCCCTTATTACCCTTTGAAAATAATAACATGTAATTGAAGAAAATAGTTGATTCATATCCTATAAAAGTGTCGGTTGGATTTAACAAGATTGATTGATTGAATCGATAAGTAGTTGATTCATATCTCATAAGAGTGTGGAAACAATTCTAAAAAAATATTCATATCCCACAAGGGTAATTTGTAACCCAACTCATGAAAACAAATTCTCATTCCATTAGGAAATTAATTAATTTTATATATTTGATTGAGAAAAAAAAAAGATATGTTTTTGAGTTTAATTTGCATGGCAATGTAATATGGACCTTAAATTAAAGTCCATAATTTTGTTTTTTTGGCATACACTTACATTTTTAAACCAGTATTTTTGAGGTTCATATTAGATGCATCCTTACTTAGTATTTATTTTTATTATAATATTTATTCACGTTTCTAATTACATATACATTTTCTTTTCCATTAATGATTCTAATTACATATCACCACATAAATATTTATGGAGATAATTTTTAAAAAATAATATAATAAATTTAATTGAATGGAAGTGTAAAATTATTTTTCACTTAGATAAATTCTATATTTTTTTAACCAAGCGATTAGAATTAGACACAATTGATTAATAAGCTTCCTCTAGAATGAATTGATTTTTTTTTTTTTTGAAAACAATTTTTTATCAGCCTTTACTTACCTATAAGATTGTGATTGCTTCCTAATTCTATTGTAGAAGTTATTCAAAAGATGATATTATGTTAAAGCGGACCAAGAGAAATAAATTGGATGGGTAGGCATGGAAATTTCATGACTTGTAGGTAGGTGTTCAACCTAACAATGTTTGGAACCAAGGTTGAAAATTCTTAACCCACCCAGATTCTATGATTTCTAGAGTTTTTAAAGAAAAATATTTTCCACGATGGAATTTTGGCGATAGTAGGCCATATCCCAAGCTATGCTTGACGTAGTATTCAGTCTTCTCAAATGGTGCTAAAAAAATGACAACATTGAAGAATTGGAATGACTCATCTATTAGCATTCTAATATGATCCATGGTTGCGGTGTAATCATAATCCAATGATTCTAACTCCTCTTAATCCTTATTGGAAATTAGTTGATAAATTGATTAATAGTGATGATGCTCCTTGGAATGAACAACTTACCATGAGTTTTATTTTTTTATTCATAATACTCTTATTAGGTCAAGCAAATGCTTAACTCTAATAGCTTTGGTGATTTCCCTCCCAAGCATGTAACCTAGGTGTGTTAAACAAGCTATCATGCCTCATTAATGTTGTTTTCAAATTTGAAGAATTTCCCTCCCAAATGTACATGTCATCACTTAAATACCTTTTGTGCTGCCAACTACTTAACTTAATGCATCATGTTTAAACTTTCAATGCATACCTAATTAATGTAGCTGGCTCTCTCTATAGATTGAGGCCACATGCATGCAAGTTTGCCATTAGTTATCACTTTTGTGTGTTTATGAGTTATTACTACTTTGTTTACTTACACTTTTTTATTTATCTTGCTAAATTTGAAGGTTATACGATTTGGTAATTTAACCTTTGACAATTTTTATTTTTGAAAGAACTTTTGACAATTGGGTCGCCTCTAAACTTTTCCTAAAGTGAATGCTAATGAATTGATGGAAATTAAGCGTTTTTATTATTTCATTACATTACTATTCATAATTCTTTCCTTGCATTTCATCGTGATGTTACAGGTTCCTCTATCTTCTTGATATACTTATTTCAAATTAAAATTGTTTTCCTTTTTATATTTGTTATGCAAAGGTCTGTCATTTATTGGTAGCTAAAGACAGAGGAATACATTTTATCTATCAGGATTCTTGAATAATTTTACCCACACAATGTCTAAATTTTCTGTGTTCAGATTGAATAAGTTTGTCCTGTCAAACAACTTTTTGAATTAATTAAATCATGATACTTTCAAATAACTTGGATTAGTATTAAGCATAGGTTATTCGATTAATTAAGCTTAAACCATGATACTCAATCATTTATCGTCACTTTTTTCACAAAATAAATGATATTCATTCATTCAAATTGATAGAGTACATCGATATAATGCGAATTCGCTAAAAACAAATATGATGAATCTGTGAATAGGCTCACAACATCCATGTTAATAACATAAAACGACAAAGTACAAATGTCTACACATATGACTATATTTAAATCTCTTGAATAATCATGTTTCCGGATCTGCAACATGGATGACGCCAAAGTCATTGATTGGATCTGCACTGAATCGAAGCTGATCTGACAATCTAGACCGATCAAATACCTGAGAAAACAAACAATGTCGCACAAAGACGACAAACAAACCAACGTTGCACAAAGACGACGAAATCACAAAATAAAAAACAAAATAGATTTGAAAACCACTTATTTCAATAAAAAGGAAAGAGAAAAACGAGTTAGAGGGGTGATTATGGGTCAAAAATTGACCATAAATCACCCCTCTTTGGTGGATGAAGGAGAAGAAACTAAGGTTTTTGGTGACGGCTACAAGCCTTTGATTGTATTCTTACGAGGGGAAGGAAAGTCGGAGGAAAATCAACTTTCTATAGTTTACTATCACAACCATCAGGGCCGGCCCATATCCCGTCGAGGCTGGGCTATGACACCGGGCCTCAATTTTTTTGGGTCCAAAATACTTTTTTTTTAATGTGTAAGGAATTAAATTAGTAGTTATATACTAATTAAAGTGACATAATGATAAGTTATGCATGGAGCTCCACTGGCGCGACTCATTTATGGATGGCTGATGGATGTGGGTTCAAGTTCCACATGATCATATTTTTAAATTTCTTTTTTATTGTGCCTCATTTTAATTTTTTGGGGCCTAAAATCGAATTTTTCTTCGGCTTTTGAAAGAATAAAACCGGGCCAACGAATTGTTTAAGACAGCCTTGACAACCATTTCAAATAGGGAAATGTTAATGAGTGCCTTCGGGGCACTCTTTAAGACCTTAAAGAGGTAACTTTTTTTGAATTTTTTTGAAATCAATGCGTTGGAAATCGAAACATTTGACTTTTTTTATGTAATAATTTCTCATTTTAGAATGCTTAAAGAGTGCCCCGGGGGCACTCGTTAACAAGACTATTTCAGATATTTTCTTTATGCTTTATGACTAAATGAGTTGTTAGCAATCATTACAACCTCATTTTATGATTAAGCATGTTAATATTATTACAATTGTATTCTAATATTTATTATTAAATCAACTTTTTTTCTTTGGTATACTTTTTTGTGTATATTACGGTGAATAAGGCCTGTGCGGAGCACGAGTCGATAGTCTAGTTGGTACTAAAAGAGTCAGTTGTTGGCACAAATGCAATTGCAGCCAAATTTACACTCACCAATTTTCTCATCTAAGGGATTTGATCAAATTTTTGGCAAGTTTGGTGTCATTTTGATGATAATATATCATATTCATGTCTTTATTTGCCATGCATTTCTCACAAATGGAACTGCAAACTTTAGGATGGAAAATCTGAAATTGTGTGGATAACATTATTCTTTATGTTAGAGACCTGCATTCATGGTACCTTGCACACACAAATTTAAAGACTCAAACAATATTTCACTCTAGATTCATAAATTATTGTGAACCGCCTCCTATTCGTTTTCGTTAATGTAATGTTTTGTAACACAATTTATTAATAACTAAATTCATGCACAAAAATCTTTCGAAAAAAAATCCATACATAAGATAAACAGAGACCGACAAAACAAAAACATGTAAATTTAATGTTGATGGTGCATTATTCCAATAACAACAATATCCAGGCATAGAAATGTGTAAATGTGATTCTTCGGGTTGTTTGTTTATGGCAAGAACCAATTGTAGAGATGCATGAATATTCATGTGAAAAAATATGAAGCTTTAGGTTTATTACTATCCCTTCAATTAATTATAACTTGGGGTATAATGAACATCATATTTGAGCTTGCTTGTAAACAAGTAACTGATAATTTGCTTAATGTAAAATTTAATAGATCAAAATACGATTCTATTAGGTTGTAAGGTCATTTTAGCGCTATCAACAATTTTTATAGTCCTTGCAATGATTTTCATTAACCTCCTAATTGTATTATGAATTTTCTTTGCAATGAAATAAGTTAACTTGGTTCGAGTAAAAAATATGTGAATGAATTAAATATTTATTTTGTATTGTTTAATATTTCAAAATCTAAGGCAAAGAAAAAAAATACTTAAAATTCCTTTAATTTTTAAAAAAAATATATAATTCCTTTAATTTGTTGTTCGTAGCTTTTATAAGATCTCACTTTAGATTCAATTTAGCCTTGTTGAATGGGCTTTGAGGTGGATATATTATATCATGAGGGATAGGTTTATTTTTTTAATTCTAAAAAAAAAAAAAAACACACACACACACATAAAATTTGCATAAATTAATTTTATCAGTTCCTTAACTTATGTATGTCCTTAAAGACATAAATTGGCATAGCACATATTTTTCTTTTTTCCGCATTGATAATACACATAACAATTGGATCATATTTATATGATAATTTGATCAGAGTTTGGTCTTATTCATAAGTAAATGCTTTTTTTTTTAAGGAATTCATGAATAAATGGTAAACATAATATTTCTGATAAATTACATTGAGCTTCTAATAATTACTGTGTATACTCCTTCAAAAAAAAAAAAAAACTGTATATTAGAAGACCTAGCTAGATTGTAGAAATTAAAAGAACAATCTTGTAATATTCGGTACACCATTGACTAGATAGAGTGGTCACATAGCTAGCCTCTTCTAATGGTGAACAAATGTGGGTGGCGTACTGACTTGGAAAAATATCCTGCAGAGTATATGCCCTACAATATGTCATACTGATCATTTTGGACCCTGTGCTCTGCTTGCCAGATATTCCTACTTATTTTTCACTTTGGTCCTTCTCTAATCCTCCCACATGCTTGATATATATTCCTATTAATTTCCATTTGGTCCTTCCTCCACCAAGAAAGTAGTAGATAGATTGGTAGTGGATAGTGGTAGTTCTAGCTATACCCTTCTTAGCATTTCACATGTATACCTAAATCGAAAAAAAAGAAAAATTAGTGTCTTGTTTTTTTTCTTATGGAACGAGCAATTAAAATTTAAAGTATATATCCCCTATATATAAAGTCATAATAAATATGTGTTTCTACCCTTAAAAAAGTGTTTCTAAATTAAAGTATCCACTTAGTAATTGATATTTTCCTCTATAAGCAAAACTTATATTAAGGGATACTCAAAACCCATTACAAAGCATCAATAATTTGTTTTTAAGAGGTACTCCAAACCCATTTTCAATTGATATACTTAGTTCTTTAGCTAGCTAGTAGAAGAAAGTAAAAACCAATTTTTTTTTGGTTACAAAGTAAAAACCAATTTGAAATTTAATATATATACCAAACTCAAAAGACAAAACGAACAAAACTAATTAGAAACATACTACTATAATATTTTTTTCTATGGAGATGGAAGGATCAAACGTAAATGAAAATACAACCTATATTAAATCTAATTACTTATTTAATCAGCATATATATATTTCTAAATTAAGAGATCTTTTTAATACTTAAGCTTGCAAAAAGAAAAAGAAAGAAAATACCAATATGAAGTATCTTTATCTTTTTCCAGCCATATTGTCATCATTTCTCCATGTCAAACTGCAAAATACAAATTTCAAACAACAAACAATAACAATCTAAACTTTGGTACATCTTTCTTAATCAATAAATTAGTTTTGATCATAAAAAAACAACAATCACAATCTTAGTACTATTTTATTATTTATGTTTCATCTTCTTGTATGATGCTGTTTAATGGCTAGTACCCTTGTACTCAAATTAGAATTATACTTTTCCTTTTAATTATGACAAAAAAAAAATTCAAAATGCAAATATCAATGCCAACAAATACTTCAAATTATTTTAGGAGAAGGTCATAAATTATGATCATAATGCATTAATTTGAGATGAAAAATTAAACTGGACTTATCAACAAAAGAAAAAAGTTGTATTATTATGATTTATATAAAAAACAAGTGTGTGTGTGTGTGTGTGTGTGTGTGTGTGTGTGTGTGTGTGTGTAAACATAGATATATAGAATGATTTTCATCAAAAACAATAAATAAATAAATATGATGATCAAACTATAATAAGAAACTCCATTCTAGGTTTACCAAGAAAAAATATTGTAGATATAGAAATTGAAGATATAATATATGATAATTATTGGAGTTAATAAAAAAGGTGAGCAAGTGGAGGGTAAAGATGAGGTGATGACAGAAGTCTAGAGAGCACAAAGGAAATAAAATGCAATTAAGCTCCTCCTTCCATGTTGTGTATATGTGTATGCATATCATCCTCAGTGCCCTCTATCTTCTGTCAACAACCTTACTTAACTAGCTAGTAGTTCCTCCCTCTCCCTCTTCATTTTCTCCAATATTCTCATATAATATTTTTATTCAAAAGATATGTATCTATAAAAAGAAGAAAAGTGCATAAGAAAAATAATTAACTAATTAATTATACTATTAAATAGAAGAAGAGACTTTAGTTTATTATAAGAGGGGAATAGAAAGAATTGAAAATAGCTAGAGAATAGAGAGTTGTGTGTTTGGTGTTTTGAAGTGATTGTTGTGTTTGTAACAAGCCAAGAGAACCTATTTATAGGAGAAAATGGAAAGGTGGAAGGGTGTAGTTGAAACTAACATTGGATGAAAAGGGTCATGAAAATATTCCACCAAGGGAAAATATAGTACAAATATTTCAATGGCCCTTTTTCCAATATGTACATGATATAAATTTTTGTAACCGCTTTTCACGAGAGAAAGTATATATCCTCTCAAAAAGTACACTGCCCTATAGCATGGTAACTTCCTAACCCATATCACACGTACTCCATGTAAAACCATGCATGCCAATTGGTTACCTTAATCTCATGTGGCTCATACACAAATATTGGAGGGTAATGTCTCTCCACCGTGGATAAAAAAATATGAGATTTTAAGTTTCTAAGTGGTTGAGTAGCATTACAAATTGGACCTCCACAAAATAGGTTAAAAGGTTAACCATTATTATCATTTCTAGCAAATATTTTAATAAAATGTCATATCTCCTTCTTTTTTTTATTTATAATTTTAAAATCCACAATCTTAATAAAGTTGGGTGAGAGTCCACTTTTTGACCCTCTTTTTTATAGCCATATTAGAATGTGCTATGTAACCAGAGAGGGGAGCTCGCGAGAGTCCATCCACATCAGGTAAAAACAACTACATAAGAGAGAGTGATGACTTAATGATTCTCTCACTTATAAAGTACCTGCCTAAACACCTTTGGTCAAGAAGATTTTTTGACACAAGGAGTCGATCGAACCCTTCGTCGAACCTTGAATCTGATACAACTGTTGGGTCACAAGGGGAGCCTTGGGGACCACCCACATTAGGCAATAGCTACCACACAAGTGAGATAGACACCACACTTTTAGTCATAACCTTAAGACAATGGGTTTATGACTCCCCTCACTTATAAAATGTTCAACCTCCACTTTTCTAACCGAGGTAGGACTTCTAACTCACATTTGCTACACAACAAAATGTCTCATTTATTGAAGTCACAATGTGAGTCAGTCAATTAATCACCTATTATAACGAACCGCCGTCTCTCCTTGGTATTGATAATAACTTTAGAGAATTGCCATGAAGACTCTCTTTCCAAGTTCTAACATTCACTCTCTTATTAGATAAACCTCATGTGGGTCTTCCCATTTCATATGAGATCCATTTTCAAAGTGTGAGACTCATATGAATTTCACCTTATAAAAAAATGAGTATTAGAGAGAGGGTTAAAAAGAGTATCCATAGCACTCCCCGTAACTATATTTTTGAAATAAATTGCCTCTACCAACTCAAGTTGTTAATCCACCATTATTCTCGTATATGTGTAAAAATATTTTACTATCTAAACCCCCCAAATTCTTAATACTTATGTGTTGTGTTGTGGTTATTTTTAAGGCACTAATGTGTGATCTATTCAAATTGTACAATGCAAGTGGTTGAAGTGTACTACAGGG
>Ga0315913_1001621_pt1 | contig 25120 bp, 20 predicted proteins | sample MpolsnodulesMG_FD_207736 | JGI IMG/M metagenome (GOLD analysis project Ga0315913, IMG submission 207736) | Medicago polymorpha root nodule microbial communities from Los Angeles, California, United States - small nodules | ecosystem: Host-associated > Plants > Roots > Nodule | place: USA...
AAGTGATTATTGTAATATGGAGGTGATGAGGAATGGGGAATTTAATACCGCGTTGCTTGGTAAATGATGGTGGTGGATGAAGGTTGAGAATAAGAGTTTGTGGTATAAAGTTTTAGTTGCTAGATATGGTGAGGTAGGAGGATGTGTAGCATAGGGGAAAAGAGTAAACTCTGTTTGATGGAATAATTTGATTGGAATTAAAAATGGGTTTGGTGGGGGAGTTGGGCGGTGGGTTGATGATAATTTAGGGTGAGAGGTCGATGATGACTCTCAAACTTTATTTTGACGGGATTCATGGATTGGTATGGTTCTGAAGAGTAATTTTAGCCGCTTTTCACAGTCTGATAAGTGATATTTTTCAATAAGTTGTAACAAACGGATACGATACTTTTAAAATTGTTTTTTCTCTTAGAAAAAGTTAAAAAAACCAATCTCTAAAACAAATGCACATGTAACGGATATTGACTAAAGTTTTCAATCAAGGCGAACTAAAATTCTAGAATGACATCTTTCCATCATCGAAAGCTGCTCTATAAGGCATAGGCCCCTTAAATTTCTTAAAAAAAAAATAAAAAAAACTCATCTCGGGTCCTAACCCCTTTAAAAGTGTCGATGCACTATAAAAGTATTCCTTATACAAATCATATCATATATAGTGAATTTGCTTCTTCATCTTCACTAGTGAAATTGCTTTTCCGTATGTTGAATTATGAGCTTTGGTGTATTGTTGTTGAATTACGTGTGTTGGATATTGTTGTTAGATTATAAGTGTTGTTAATCGTTGTTGATAATATGAGCGGTTGTTAAATTATGTGTTTAATATTATAAATTTTGCCTCAAACTGATACATGAGAAGATCATATCGTAATTCTCGATCCATTTGGGTCATATCTACAGATCCAAGCTTAATTGAACTTCAGGGTAGATCTGATTCTAACTCCCAAACTAGAGCAATGGAAAATTAAAGTGACGATCTAAAAGAGACCTTTTAGAAATTTGAGGAGTCTATGAGTATTTCGAGGGGCCTATGGAGCAGCTTTCTTCACCAACAAAGTTTATTCGGCCCAATACGTGCACCTTCATAATAATGGCCCATGAGCTACGTGATATAGCCCAAAGCCCAAATCACCCTATTCCTTTGAAAAGAAAAGAACAACTAAGAATACCCCAAAAAATGATTTCCGCCAAAAATTAACAAAAATTCTATGAACACTCACTTTCAGCATTTTATGTGAAAACTATTTTTAAAGCATGGGATTCAATAAAGAAAAATGAGTGTCAAATAAAAGGCTAGAAAAAAAAACGTTCATAACACTCTTTAAAATTTAATATGTTAACCTCATTATATACGAATCGCAGAGAAATATTTGGATTCTCTCCAATGGTGTAGCAAATTATTTTACTTGCAAAAAAGGTAAGCTACTGTAGGAGGAGGTACTGTTATCATTCCTCATTTCGGAATCAATGATTGTGTCCTCAATTGTGGGTTTTTCCAAACAAAATATAAAAGAGTGTTACTTTTCCCACCCCATGCCTTTCTCACGCGCCCTACCAAAATTACCAAATTGCCCTCCGAAAAACAAAATCCGGAAAACTAAAGATGGGTCCGGATTATATATTCCGGACAGATTCGAAGTATAAAAGGATGTTCACCCCCCATTTTTACAGTTTCACTTTTTACTTACTCTCTCTCCCTCTAATCCCAAATTCCGAACCGAAAAAATCCAACCAAAATCGGTGAAATCTTGCTCAAACGAATCGCATTTCAACCATTGATCAACATCACATGGAAGGTCAGTTCGATTTCTCTATGAATACATGTAATTTGTACCGTTTTTTTTCTTCTGCACTGAAGCAATCCAGATTTCGTTTTCCGGACTGGATTGTTGCAATTCGGAAAATAAATTCCGGAAACACCCAGAATATGTGTTGTTTGTCTGTTTTGTGTTGATTGTGTTGTGTGCGTGTTACAGAAGGTTCATCCTCTACTCAACGCGTAAGGGAGGCAGGGCATGCTTCCCATAGGAGAGAGCGTCTCCAACAGATGGAGGATGAAGGTGTTGTTCCTCCAAGGCATCGGGGTTCCAGAGGACGTCGTGCTGATGTCGACCCTGATTTTGAGCATCGGCCGGAGCAGCATGAGCAAGAGTATATGGAAGATGCAGTGGACGTGCAGCTAATGGAGGAGCAGGAGCTTGTGGAGGAGCTTCAGGCAATGTACGAGGATATGGAAGATGCCGAGCCACGACGAAGGCAAACGAAGAAGAAGAAGAAGAAGGTGGTGGACCCTGAGCCACTTGATGACTATCCCGGTGGCCCATACGACACTAGCCTGTTGTGGAGGTACCAGGTGCACGTGGCTAGGAAGGCGGCTTATAGCGAGGTATTTATTAATGTTAAACTTACTTTAATATGTTGTTAATCTTTGTGAAAATGATGTTTATATTCGTGAAACTGATGTTCATTAATGTTACTTTAATAAATTGTTGAACTGCTCTGTTTGTGAAGCCATGAGTGTAAACTGATGTTTAGGTATTGTTTTTTATTATTTGCAGTGGCGTGACAATTTAAATGCATCAACAACGGAAAGAAGATAGAGGTGATGCATGACAAAGAAACCACCCCTATCATGGTTGCACGTTGGTGGCGTGATAGTTTGCAGGGCACTGGTCTTGGTTGGCTTCAGGATACAAGCTACAACATGATTAACAATGATTTGATTTGTGCCTTTGTCGAGAGGTGGCACGAGGAGACTTCGAGTTTCCACCTTCCGTTTGGGGAGATGACAGTGACACTTGATGATGTGTCCTGTTTGCTGCATCTCCCCATTGATGGCATGCTTTTGTCCCATGAGGCTATCACACGGGACGTCGCGGTGGAGTGGATGGTGACGCACTTGGGGTCTGATCCGGGCGAAGCTCGTGTTAAGGTGACGAAGACCAAAGGTGCACATTGCCGATTTGACTACTTGCAAAGGATTTTCAAGCAACATATGAAGGAGTAGTTGGAGTTAGAGACTGAGCATGGTGTGACTTAGGAGCTGCAGAGGATGCGTGACCAGGCTGTACGCATATATTTGCTATACTTGGTGGGGATCACGCTCTTCATTGACAAGAGCCAGAATGTTGTGGATGTTCTCTACCTGAGGTACTTTAGAGACCTTGATCTTGTTGTTGGTTATTCATGGGGAGTTGCGGCACTAGCTCATTTGTATAGGGAGCTTAACAAGGCTGCACGTTGGAACTACGGTCAGGTGTCAGGATATCTGACTTTGTTGCAGGTATAAATTAAAAATTATGTTTTGTTTTTTTAAATGTAAGTGTTTATTGTTTGTATATTTATATGTGGTTGTCATTGTTGCAGGCTTGGGTGTATCATCACTTTCAAGGTATGGGGAGCAAGGATGTCTGGGCAAGATATCGAGAGCATCGGGATCCACGCGTGATGCTTTTTGTACCATTGGCTGGTTTGGGCACACCAGACAACTACATAAACCATCTGGATAGGCTGAATCTGAGAGGCGTTGTCATGGCCCCATATAGAGATCACCGTGAGGCACGTCCGTTTGAGCGGGCCAGCCTTTACTCTGGATGGCTGAGATACGGAGACCACATGGTGGGATATCTGCCGGAGCGGGTTCTTCGTCAGTTTGGGAGGGTTCAGACCATACCGAGACATCCCGTTGAGAGTGCACCTCCTGTGACTAATTTGCGAAGATCTCACTCCGCTTTCAACATGCTCTTGATCATGCGCTGACACCTGAGCAGTTGGGGCAGCGTGCAATTCATGGCGTGGAGGCAGTAGATAGATACATCGAGTGGTTTTATCTCCATTCTCATCCACGCATGATTCTTCCTGATATCCTGGTACTGGTGTCGAGGCCACCAGAGTGTGAGGTCCTTGATGCACTTGCTGCTCAGGAGGATGGAGAGTTTGGGTACTTACAGCTTAGCGGAAGGATGAGCCGCATCAGAGACCATGTCTATGTTGTGATGTCCAGTGGTGTGGTTCTGCGAGGGTCTGAGGAATGACAACATTTGGAGGAGCTATTGAAAGAGGTGCATGATGGGAAGGTTTATCGTCGCCGGGGAGCTACTGAGGGTGGCAGAGGTGGTGGCAGGGGTGGTGGCGGTGTAGTGATAAGTGGTTGATTGTATTGTATTTCATGTTTATGTTTGAACATTTTGGATGATTTTTAATTATGTAACACTTGGATGATTTGTATTTTTATGTTTTATTAATGTTTGAAAATTATATTGTGTCGTTAATTGTTATGTTATAAGTTGAATTTCCTGTTTGAACAACTGGTCAAAGGTCAAAGTGTTGGACTACATGCTCTAAAACAGAGGCTCAGCCAAAACAGATGGCTTCTGTCTCTGTGCTGATGCAGTTCGGATTACATAATCCATAATGTTTTTACACGTTTCGGAACATGTAATCCGGAAATAACATTTCCCACCCCATTTGTTGACTTTCAACGGGGTGATTTACATTGTTTGGATTACACAATCCGGAAATTGTTAGAACTTTTCGGATCACATAATCTGAATTCATTCATTCAACATTGGCATCAACATCCATCAAGGTGGTTTAAGTGCCAAAATCCACGAATTTGTCCGGAATTTCTTTTCCAGAATGTGTTCGGATTATATATTCTGGACTAGGGGTATTTTTAGGAAAAAAATAGGGCGTGCTAGGAAAGGCATGAGGTGAGAAAAGTAACACTCAATAAAAAAATGAGTGTGTCTTCAATAATGGGTGTCAAACCTTCATGAAGTACACCAGCAAGATGTTCATACTTGAGATTTTAAGTGTTAGGAAGTATGAGTTTGATGTCTTATATTTTAAGGTTAGATGCATTTTTTATTTCTATAAATATTTTAATATTTTGTTTTAATCCTCATAAAATATTTCTTCAACTTTTATTCTCTAAAAGTTTTTTGTCTACACTTTTAGTCCTTACTTTTAAATCAGGAGTACACTTCAAATTTTTGAAATATGAGAGTCACTTTCAAAAAAAATTTGACTTTTATTAACAAAATACGAATTAAGTATGAATTTTTAAGTACCAAATTATCTTACCTTTAAAATTCACTGTGTGAGTTCTATAACTTAGAAAATATATCAGTGGAGTCTAATGAATTTTAATGGTGAGATTATGTACATAACTCTCTTGTGTATTGAGTTCAAAGTTCAAACATAAGATGATTCAAATCTAAAGATATTTATTACTATATTGAAAATGATTTTGAACAAAAGTAAAAAGTAGACATGACTTTTCCTAAGAATGAAGTGTGAACTTTTAAGTGAATTTCAAGGTAGCAGTTTGCTCAATTTAAAATGTCATATTTGCTTATTCTATTATTTTTCTCTATTTTTTGTTTTTTTTTTATCGATATATGTCAGTACTTAATTTGTTAGAAGAGAATTTTCTTTGATGTAATTTCTTTGATATTCTAACTCAAACAATTCCTTTAGAGACTTTTCTTAATTTATGCATTTCCTTTTACTTCACATTGTGCAATCCTAATGGTTAAAAATTCTGAGAGCCACATTCATTTGAGGTCTAGGATAATAAGATAAGGGTTCAGAAACTGGATTCCACACAAAATTCATTTTTGGCTAAAATTATAAAAAAAAAAATGGGAAAAACATTAGACATATATGTCAATTTATTGGTGTATCCTATTCTCAATTATATTTTATCCATTCATTATATTTTTTCTGTTTATATTCTTTTGCACCCTCTCATTTCTTGTCCTGTTTTTTCACACCCCATAATATACTATAACTATTCAACTTCAGCACACACTGCTTCTTCCTCTGTCTCTCAAATAATCCATAGAAATGGAAGCACATGCTGGAGCCAACCAAAGGATTGCAAGAATCTCTGCTCATCTTCACCCTGCAAATTTCCAGGTTTTTTTTCCTTCCTTTTGTTTCCTTCAGCTAAGGTAGCTAGAAAGTTCAATGATATTGGTTTGTATTACTTGCATGATAAACTTGAGTTTTCACTGTTGCCAAATATTGTTTTTCTATAGGCAAATGTTAGTAATTAATTGTTGCCCAATATTATAGATTGATAGTGTGTATAAGGTTTTAAATTTTGTGAATTCGCATAGTGAATCTTGATATTACAGATAATCACGGTCAAATGCGGCCGATAGGGTATAAATTAGGGCCGCGTTGCGGTTGCAGAGACATCAAAACCAAGAACTTTGATGTCGCAGCTTAAATTTCGGTCCAAATCACAGTGGCAGACCTTTTAATCTTAAAATCATTGTGTATGAATGCTATGTCTGTTTTGTGATGACAGGAAGGAGGTGATGTTGTAATTGACAGAGCTAACTGCAGAGCCAAAGGTGGGGCACCTGGATTCAAAGTAGCAGTATTGGGAGCTGCTGGTGGAATTGGTCAATCCCTTTCTTTGCTGTTGAAGATGAACCCATTGGTTTCGGTTCTTCATCTGTACGATGTTGTCAATACCCCTGGTGTCACAGCTGATGTTAGTCACATGGACACTGGTGCTGTGGTAATTTTTCTTCTTCATCACTTTTCTAATTTTTTCTATTTAACATAATGTTGATATCATCTAAAATTTTATCAAAAAAATTTAAATCATATTTGGTTGTGTGCCGCGTTGACCTTTCTCATGTTCCTATGTACTTTGAACGTGACTTTACTGAATCAACAAATTTCAGCTTCAGTAATGGCACGGTGACACCGTGACTTTATAAGTTTCCAAACACGCGCTTAGTAGTGGTTGTGCTAATTCATAGTGGTTAGTAACAATTGTGTTTTTCTTGGTTCAACCTGGATTCTGTTCAAGCCACTCTTTATTTATTTGAAGGATATGCGAGTTGTTTTAACAATATTTAGCTTCTATTATGTTCGAATTATGCAAGTATATTTGGGTTTCTAGGTTCGTGGCTTTTTGGGGCAACCACAACTTGAGAATGCACTCACAGGCATGGACTTGGTAGTTATACCTGCTGGTGTGCCAAGGAAACCTGGAATGACCAGGGACGACTTATTTAAGATAAATGCTGGAATTGTGAGAACCCTTTGCGAAGGAATTGCCAAGTGTTGCCCCAATGCGATTGTCAACTTGATTAGCAATCCAGTGAATTCCACTGTGCCAATTGCTGCTGAGGTCTTCAAGAAAGCTGGTACATATGATCCAAAGCGACTTTTAGGAGTTACAGCCCTCGATGTTGTGAGGGCAAATACTTTCGTGGTAAGCATAGGTTTCCTCTTCTATCTCAATTGAATTTGCTTCCTACTATTATATGAGTAAATGCGGTGTACTTTTTCTTTCTCTTGCAGGCAGAGGTACTTGGTGTTGATCCAAGAGAAGTTGATGTTCCAGTGGTAGGAGGGCATGCAGGAGTCACAATATTGCCTCTTTTATCACAGGTTTTGTAAAGGATACTTATACTTCCTTACTTAAAAATGATGACATCGTTAAACAAGTCACTAAACCTTCTTCAAACTTGGTTTTTAAAGGTTAAGCCTCCCAGTAGCTTCACTGCAGAAGAAACCGAATACCTGACAAATCGCATTCAAAATGGTGGAACAGAAGTTGTTGAGGTAATGTCATTTAAGTAACAAGTTTATCACCTAATATGTTATTGGAGTATAAGAAGGATAAGCTTGTTAACGGATTGATAATTTACACTGAACTTCATTTCCTTCCTTAATTTTATTTGGCTTATAACTGATTAGTTCTAATCTATTAAAATTATTCATGCTACAGGCAAAAGCTGGGGCTGGTTCTGCAACACTATCAATGGTTAATAATTTATCTCAATATTTCTTAAGTTCCAAGCATACTCAATCGATATCAATTGTGTCCCGGTAGAGAGACTAACTAAACATGATTGATTGTGTAGGCATATGCAGCTGCTAAGTTTGCTAACTCATGCCTCCATGGCTTGAAAGGAGAAGCTGGAGTGATTGAGTGTGCTTATGTTGATTCTCAGGTGCCAATTTCAAGTCCTTTTTCCCTGTTACACGTTCTTCATCTTCCTTTCATATCAAATTTTACATCAGTGCATGTCTTCAACAGGTTACAGAACTTCCTTTCTTTGCAACCAAGGTTCGCCTTGGTCGTGGTGGAGCAGAAGAAATATTTCCACTGGGTCCCCTCAATGAGTATGAGAGGTATTCTAATAGTTTATCAAACTATTACTTAATTTCTTAATTGGAAGCAACAAACAAAGGAAAAAGTTAAAATTTTGCTGTTTAATACTTAACAGGATTGGGTTGGAAAAAGCTAAGAGAGAGTTGGCAGGAAGCATCCAGAAGGGAGTAGAGTTCATTAAAAAATAAGTCAGATAAGGAAAAAAATAGTTTTGTTTTGTCTCTTATCTATATCTGTAATAAACTTGTGTAATAATTCCCTCTGTTTATAGTATATCTTTCTTAAGAACAGTACTCTAAATTTTTGGTGTTATCCATAGCTTAGCTGTTGATGTAACGGATATGACATCAGTAAAACCTTGTAATATATTCTGAAAGTGAAAGGCGTTACAATGTCGGCCATTTTACTATTTCCAGATCAAATTTTGTTTCAATCCTTCACTTCTCCACATATTCAATGAAAAAATATTTCTTATGTACATTTTTCTCTACTTATGAAGAATTTGCAATTTTAGTTCCGAATAATTTTATGAATGTTCAAATGCTGTAGATATTTATCTCCTCAATCCTTCAATGTTTTTTCTGTTAAATATTTAATGAATCATGATAAACTGATGATAACATTGATATCATCATTTTTATGCTACACATACACATTGTGTTCAAGCAACCTTCCATAGCGACTATGCAATGCGACTTGCGTGAGAAACATGTAAAAACAAATACACTGTGTTGTAACATATACAATTAATTAAACCAACCAAACATTTTAACTGTATATATTTTGGTACATACTTTGCAGGAGTTTTGAACTTACAGCCTTTGGCAAAGTGTTCAAACTCCATACAGCTTTTATTAACATATTTTGTTTTAAACAGAAAGAGACTAACAATACAAAGGCCTGTTTGTCAAAGTCACCCAAAATCCAATGCCCCTTGTGTAAGATTTTTTAGGGGAGATAGAGTAGCCCTAACATGGTCAACAAGTTAACCAGAAAAAACCCTTTCTGCAAATGAACCATAGAGCATGCTTGGAGTAGACGGGATAGTTGACATTGCAGGCCTTGAAAAAAGAAATATCACTGAAAGTACTGAAACTTTAAACACATGTATATATAGTTGACAGTATCTTCTATATATTCTTCTTATGCTTTTGGGATCTGTTTAGTATGAACTAAAGGAACGTCCTTAGATGAAAGACGTAAAAACCGAGCGTAGGTTTCTCACAAGATCCTTCACTGTCATGGAAAATTCCATATCCATCTGCAAATTGCACAAAAGGTTTCCATATTGATAGACAATTGTAGTAATTTAGTTGGAACAAAATGATAAAAAAAATGACGCATAGATTATACAGCAACTAAGCAAGTTTCTTCATCAAAGTAGTCAAAAGACTCAAAATATAACCACTTGAACTTAATTCAATTTTTTTTTTTTGTTGAAACAAATATTACCTGTGCAATAATTGTTATATCAAGTGCACAACTCCCAAATGTCATGAAACTGCTATTGGTGACTTTGAGATTGAGTTTCTCAATTTCATGGATTGTTTTTTCCGCAACTCCTTTGATTTTCTCACAATGAACTCTTATGAGGACATTTCTATCACAAAATCTTGCTTCAATTTCTGGTAGTTCCTCGTCAAAGGGACCACCAAATTCTGCAGAAGAGTTTTCAACATCATTGGATAGTTGATATTTCTTCACAACCACCACAAATTCCACGTTTTTCTTCATGTTTTGTTCCTCCTCAAGAACCTTCACCTTCTCTTGTAATTTCTTCAAGTACTTGATAGCATCTCCAAGAACAGTAACTTTGTCCATCTGTTAGTAGTAGCACATTGAAAAACGAGACCACATAAATTGTTAAAGATAGTACCGCAAACACATTCTTATATATTCACCGTGTGTCCTAATAGCAAACACTAAATAATCCAACATGTGTTCAACATAGATATCGAGAAAAAACTTAAGTCCCACGTTAGGCAGAGATTATTTAGCCTAAGAAATCTTCACCTTACAAATTTGTTTTGTAGAGTTGAGTCAGGTTCAAAATAAAATGTCAAAATTTCGCAATAGTCAAATTTTGTATACCTTCTGTAGTCCGGGAACAAGGGCAGATAGAGCAATGAAGCGTTGGCTTAGCTTCTCACGTCGCTTTCTTTCAGCAATTATATGGTCTTGAGGAAGAGAGAGTTTAGGACGTGTTGCTACCTTTTTGGCCTCAAAGGTTCCTTGAGAAATCATGTCGGAAGAAGTTGTGTTGTTGTTTTGAGAACCAATCATCTCATCCTTAGGCTTCACGAATCCCAACTGATTTAACTGATTCAAATCGACAAACGAAAGAAGATTCGGGTACGGAACAAATTGAGTCTCTAGTGTCTGAGCAGTTTCCATTGAAGTTTTAGGGTTGAAGTTTGGATAAACGTATGAATGGTGTTGTGAAGTGTCTCCAAAAACAGCACCTATTGGAAGTGAGTTAGACTCATTGATAGAGCTCAAATGCCACTGATGATGAAGAAATAAAGGATCCTCCATCATTTCCTGCAAGATCAAACACATGTTTTCACAATGTTCATGGAAATTTCATACATTGCCTTGTGGCTTGATTAGATTATTTCACTGCTTTATTATTAGATACTAGTCTTATTTTCTAACCAAATGTTAGATGGTTCCAAAATTAGTCACTGCCAAAGTATGAATGTATAGTAAGTTCAGAGAAAAACTACTTGCAAGAACCATATATCTTACCTGATCAGAAAACCCTCTGATGAATGAAATATTCTCCATAAGAAGCTAACCTTGAAATCAAAAGAGGTCAAGGTAAATATCCTGTATCAAACCAATTATGTTATTCAGCTAATGCACTCATAGTGTAAAATTCTTAATGATAGAATAATGTAAATATTGATAAGAAACTAAGCTTACTCATCAACAAATGTGCAAGATTTTAGTATTTGTTAATGCTCATTAATGTGAAGGTGAGTACTACATACAACACCAGCTTATATATATGGTCTTTGTGGTGATAACATTTGTCCTAATATCACTGTATCCTAACTTGGAACAGTAACGTTCTCACGGGTTTTGATGTGAATCAGCTTATACAACCCAAGATGCCTACTATTTTTCAATCAAGAAAAATTGACATAACATTTTTTTATATTTAGAGGCTCACAAATTTACACATATAACTTCTGTTGTATTGTGGACTTTTGGGGGGTGTTCATCAACAAGTCATTGAAATAGCTTATAAATGAAAAGGACTATTCTTGATTGTGTGGTCCCCTATCCTTGTCCAAAGCCTCAAGGTACGTTTTTATTTGCCTTATTTACTTGATTAATTCTTCCTCAATCCTCATATCTAATTTTCTTAGTCAATGATAATCCACAATCATCACTAAAAGAGCTTATTAGCTAACGTATTGGCTATTAAGAAACTATAAAGAAAATGCCTACATCAGTAGATATATGTCATGAATAAGCCACCGGTTATTGATTCCAATTTCAAAATACCGACATATTTATTTGGGAAAATGTTGTTTGTCAAGAACTTTGTAGCATGACACTTCTGATCGAATGTGTTTTCGGTGTCTAAAATGTGTCAGTGTCTGACAGTGACATATGTGATTACATTCAATTAATTAATTTTCTCAAATTATTACCGGTGTCAATGTTTGTTGTATCTAATGTCCGTGTAAATGCTTCATAGGTCATGAAACACATTTTCATGAAGTGATACGACTGGACTCAAACCCAAATCCTTAATGGACTTCACCACAGAGGCACATACTAAGGGACTGAACCACCAGCACACCCCAATGAGTCTGTCAAGTCCATCATCATCGCGGTATCAAGATCAGACACTGATCCACAAATTATGCTGGAAATCTCTCAACTCACTCAATGAATTTTCATCCAATCCTACCGAGACCCCGTCTAGAAATGGACACCTTCATCATTAGATATGTACAGATCACACCATTCTGAAATACCTCTTACCCACCTCACTCAAAATTTAACTTGAGCATTAGAGTGTTTGCATGTATGATACCCTTCCGGTGAGCTTAACCATCGTCCTCTTCCGTCGCACATCATCAACTCCGGCAATCGATCTAGGTCCATCTCAGTCCTCGGATCACAATCCATATATTTTGTTTTTTTAAAAGAAAATCCATATGTTTCGTGATTTCCACTAAGGAGAAAATTTAATCGTTGGTTCTCCCTTTACAAATTGCACTCGTATTAATTTGTGCATTATCTATCCTATATAGTTTCTTTTTCAAGAAAATATCCTATATAGTTTCTAAAATGAGGAGTTTGGATCCGCATTGTGTCTCATTTTCTCGATGTCATTTCACCGTGAATTTACCAAAGCTACAAAAATTAGAGATTTACAAAACCTGCAGTGACTCTGAATTTTGAGTTCTTCTAAACTCATGGTTAAAATCATCGCATTTTTGCCATTAAATTTACTTATGTTTTTGACTTGAGTTGTCAACTTAATTAAATCGCTTTAGTGAACCGACTGTAGTACACGTGATGAAAATTTAAGCATACAGTGATAGTGTGGCCCATTGTAGGATGAACTATATTATATCTAAGTTTACGCGCATTAACGAAATAACGTTGATATTAAAAAGGTTAGTAGTACTTATATATGGTCGTTTGGTAGGGAGTAAGAAGAGAAATGTTGGCGTAACTATGAGCTGCATGGTTGTATCCAGGTTTGTTCAAGCTGGTTTTACAATTAATTGATTTTGTGCTGCCTGGAGGCTGGAACAACTCACCTCATAGTACCTAGCTATCTACATACCTAGCAAAACGTGTATACTGTACACTAACAAACCTATGCTCTAAAGTCGTAGTCATTTTATGGCGTGGATCAATGTATTATTACAGGTTTTTTCATAGACAAATGTTAGTGTTTAATTAGTTAGGAGAGGAACAAATTGATACTGGATCAAACTCTAGATCTCATTTTTAGACGTTTCAATTTATACCATTAGGCTACATTTTTGGGAAACATGACTCACGCGTTTTTTTTTTCTTCTACATTTATTGAGTCAAAACATTAGTGATTGTTCGACATTGATCTAACGGTTCAGGAAAAAGAAATTTAATTTTTATTTCATAATATTTAATATATCAAGCACAAATTTGGATCGTCTGATCTTGATCAAACGGTCATCGAAACATGATTGTGTGTCTGTGTCACTTTACCGATCACATCAAATCATGATCTCATTGTTTTCGACCATTTGTATCAATTTACTCAAACTACTCTTAATTTTTAATAAACAAGCACAATTTTAGATTGTCTGATTTTGATCGAACGATCACCGAAGCATGACTGTATGTCTGTGTCACTTCACACCATATCAAATGGTGATCTCATTCATGTAGACTTCTTTGTTTTCAACCATTTGTATCAATTTACTCAAACTGCTCTTAAATTTCTTGGCAAGGTTGTCTTTTCGATAGAGTTTGAGTTGATAAATTCTGGTACTTAACATGCATGAGTAAGCGAAGACAAGATTTACAAACAAAGCACATGGAGGCCATGTTTAAAAATCTGAAATTTTTTAATGAAGCCATTCGGGTGTCTAAAAACTACATTTCACACTTCCTTGTGGATGATTCGAAGTCTAGTGTAAAATATTAGACTTGTTATAATAATTTTAGCGTGAAGTTATTTTTTTTAGAGGAAGTGTGAAGTTATTTGTAGGACAAATTACATGGTACACTCAATAATTTAAGTGTATTGGTACACAAAATACTTAAATTAATTAGTTAAATGAGTTTTTTTTTTTTTTTTAGAAAAATAACATTTTCTATCATTTATAATTATAACAACTAAATTTTATTTATCAAAAGCATCGACAAAATAAAATTTAATTTTTCTAAATTTTTATTACTCATAATAAAGAATATTGATTATTTTTTACGATAAAATGTAAAAATTAAGTGCGATTCTTATAAACAATGAAATTATGTTTTTTCTTGTGAAATGATATTTTTTTTAAAATTAATGTCGTCAAATACCTATTTATTTCATAAAAATTGTCGTTAATTTATAGATGTAGGAAACAAGAGTACCGATGCACCTCAATTTGCGAGTGTACATAGAAGTTCTCTGTTTGTAGACATGTTAATTTAAAATTACTGAAAATTCACATTTTACACCTCTAGAATCGGTGAAAATAATCTTGAAATTTTGTGACGTGGAATGTTAGGGAAATTGCTCTTTAGACTGATACTTATGGTTTGCTCACACAAATGTCAAACTATCGAAAATACCTCCAACGATAGTTAATTAGTTTTCCCTTTCAAACATTAGTTAAGTGTTGTTCCAAATTTGTCCAATACAGAAACAAAAACTCGTTTTATTTAGCAACAACAGTCAATTATTGTTCACCTCTTTTTCTCAATTACATTATTGTTGGCACAAATAGACAATTAATTATGTAACCAAAAAAAAAAAAAAGACAATTAATTACTCTTCCTAACAAAAGTGGGTTATGTTTCTGCGTTTCTATAATGGCAAACGACAATTAACTACCATTTAAAAACGAACAATAGTTAATTGTCGTTGGAGGTATTTTCTGAGCAAAAGTGTCTAAAGAGCAATTTTCAAATGTTAAGACTTTATATTGGGCTTATTCAGAAATCAAGCCCAACAAAAAAAATGGGAGCCACAAGATTGTACGAAAAGTACGAATGGATGGCATGAATCATGATGATAGTTATCAAGAAGAAGCTCTGAAAAAAAAGAGAGAGGGTCGAAGATGGAGTTACGTGAGCTTGGAAGAACTGGACTGAAACTAAGCAGCGTTGGATTCGGAGCTTCACCTCTCGGCAACGTCTTCGGTTCCGTTTCAGAAGAACAAGCCAACGCCTCTGTTCGTATCGCTTTTCAATCCGGCATCAACTTCTTCGACACTTCTCCGTACGCAATTTCCTCTCTCTCTTTTTTCCTTTTCATTCTCTTCTTCGACTTTATTAACAGTTTTTCGAAATTTGAAGATATTATGGAGGAACACTGTCTGAGAAAGTGCTCGGAAAGGCGTTGAAAGCTTTGAATGTTCCGAGAAGTGAATACATTGTAGCAACTAAGTGTGGAAGGTACAAAGAGGGTTTTGATTTTAGTCCTGAGAGAGTGACCAGAAGTGTTGATGAGAGTTTGGAAAGGTTGCAGCTTGATTATGTTGATATTCTTCAGTGTCATGATATTGAATTTGGATCGTTGGATCAGGTTTGTTACAAAAATAGCTTATACATAATTGCTTAATTAAGTTGTTTATCCAAAGAGGGCCTAAATTCAGTTGTAACTTAACTGGTAACTGTATTTCAAGGGGTGCTAACTGTTTGGCTTTGTTCAGATTGTTAATGAGACAATTCCTGCACTCCAGAAACTGAAGGAAGCAGGGAAGACTCGTTTCATTGGGATTACGGGACTTCCTTTGGAGGTATTTACTTATGTTCTCGATAGGGTTCCGCCTGGAACATTGGATGTCATACTTTCCTATTGCCACCACTCTGTCAATGATTCGACTTTGGAGGATATAGTGCCCTATCTCAAGTCCAAGGGTGTTGGCATTATCAGTGCTTCTCCGTTGGCGATGGGTCTTCTCACTGAGGCTGGCCCTCCTGAATGGCATCCTGCTTCACCGGAACTTAAGGTCTTGTCTTATTAATTACGGATAAACAATGAAAATTTGATAATATTGTATCTGTTATTGAGACCTAATTTGAGTTCACTTGGTAGCAAGCATTAAATAAGAACCTTAATTTGCATGTTATGATCACACCTCAGTGTTGTAAGCTAGTTTTGAGTTTGATTGCAAAAAACAAATCATGCTTGTGTGCGTATGTTTAAGTGAGTGAGAGAGAGTAAATAAGAATCTTGCACCAAATCATCTTTTGCACAAAAAAATAGTAATTGTAATTTGCTACTAAGTTTTTTGGGCACTGCTATTTTCTTATACAAAAGGATAATGTTACCCAGTGTATAAGAACTGAGTTCTGAGCGTATTTTATATGTGTAAATCAGAAGAAAGAGAATAAGTTAATTTGCCAATCAAATCAAATTAATTGGCCAACCTACTGATTCCCCCCCATATGGCATATTGAATGAATGATCATGGCCTTCAATATTTTTGGCAGATAAGGGAATTTCCTACTAGTACTAAATGATGTTTCTGGACATCTTGAACAATGTCTCTCATGAATCGCTGTTTTCTGCTTATGGTCTGGTACATTGCATATTTCATCAAAACTAAACTAGTTCTATGTATTTTATTTGGAATTTACAGTCTGCTTGTAGAGCTGCTGCTACCTATTGCAAAGAAAATGGGAAAAACATTTCGAAGTTAGCAATGCAGTACAGCTTGTTAAATAAGGAAATCACATCGGTGCTTGTTGGCATGAGATCTGTCGAACAGGTTCTGTTTCATCTCCATAAATTGTCATATTTAATTGCATACATACATCTATGTTCTGAAAATTTGTGATTTGGTGGATAGTGCATTAAGCCTTGCTCTAAAGCTTTGGTATCATTGCATAGCTTGGTCTATCAGATTGTTGCTTCTCTCTTTGTTGTTTTCATTAAAACATATATGGGTATTTTTCTCTGTAAAATATATACTTGTTTTTTCTTTTATCTTTCTCATATTATTATTGACTAATCAAAGAGCAAGTAAAATGTTTAAAGAAATGCATGTCAATGCAATATTTGTTGATCTGGTCATGCAGGTTAGCCAACACATTGTATTTGTATGATTAAAATAATTACCTACTAGATTTCTAGGCTTTAATTGATCGTACATAGTGAAGTGTATCTGTAAACTCCACCCTTTTTCATTGAATTGTATATCTGTGTTAATCTTGTTATATCACATTATCTTGTGTATCAATGGACATTATAGAAAGTCTTGTAAGAGTTGATGTTGCTGAGCTATGTTGATTGAAGTGTTAAAAATATTTTGTATTATTCGTACTCCAGAAAATCTGACAAAAACATTTGCACAGGTTAATTATGAACCTATACAATGTCCCAGCCTTTTCTTTCATAGTTTCAACTTTCATGAGAAAAATATTCTTTATAGATGAAAAGTCTGTTTTAGATGTCTTCTCTTTTTTCCTAATATGGTGAGCAAAGGTTTTCAGAATTCTTACCGTTAAGAGCACAACTTAGTGCGATAATAGTTGGGTAAAGATAAAGGTCCCCACCCCTTTATATTTGTTGGCATTGACACAATTTGGTGAATATAAATGACCTCTACAGTTAGATGAATTCGCTTGTCCTTTTTCACTTCACATTTTCTATAAAATATTCTTGGTGGATGGATTATACATTTGTCTTAAGAAGGAAGTATGGATTCAGCCCCGATGATGACCTGAGAAAATCTAGAAAGGTAAAAAATGATGAGCAGTTAGAACTGAATATAATGGGTGGCAATTGGCACGGAAAAAAGTTTAGACCAAGAACCTCTCACATCGATACTGTAGGGGAGGTCTTGTGGAGTTCTGTGCCGTAAAACAAGTGGTTTGTCATCTACTCCGTAATTCATTAACATTTATTGATCCGTTTGAAGGTCCTTTGTTAAGAGATTGGTAGTTCTATGCATTGGCTTTAAAATTTTCTATAATTTAGTTGTGAGATAATTTTTTAAGTTTTTGCAAGCAGCAGAAGTTTTTAACTCCCAAATGATTTGCAAGTAGTTCTGCTGTTCATGCTTTATCATCAATGTGTAAAAGCAAGTGCAACATAGTTATATTACACTAATAAGCGTACATGGTTGTTTACTTGTGTCCTTTCTCATACTCTCTACCAACAAGAGTGTGAAAAATGGAAAATTCCTCGCATAAACCTAGTGCACTCAGATCAATAATGTAATGTTGACACATTAGTAATTAATGACAAGACGAACTGTTCTAAATTGAGAAAATATAGGTGGAGGAAAATGTTGCTGCCGCAAGAGAACTTGCAGCTTCTGGAATTGACGAAGTGGCTCTGTCAGAAGTTGGAGCCATTCTAAAGCCTGTCAAAAATCAGTCATGGCCTAGTGGAATCCAGCAGAGTTGACCCCCTGCTGCCTGCACTGCCTATCAAGACATCCCTCAGTTGTCTTATTCCGGTTAAGAATGTTCATTATTCCTATTCAATAAGAGAAATTACATCCACTATCCAAATTATTTGGTTTGTTGTTTAGAGTGCACGCGGTGTTTTTTGTGCCCATCTCCTCCAGGCTCCAGCTACTTGGGAGCAAGGTCAACTAGCATATATAGTCAAGACAGCCCACCTCGTTGCTCTGATGTTTTGAATAAAAGTAGTCATGTGTTGGTTCCATCTGTTTGTATAATTTAGAAGTTCTTCTACTGCTGTTGTAACTTGGCAAATAGTGTGATAACATTTATGTTATTTGAACATTAGATTTGAGATACTGTAACGTTCTTGTTATTTGAACATTAGATTTGAGATATTGTATCATTTGTGTTATTTGATGAACATAAGATTTGAGATATTGTATGGGACACTGTAGTTATCTCTATATCTTGCATTTTATGTTATACACCGGATTCAGATTTTAAAAATACTCTGCAAAAACAAAAGACTACTTGTTATCTCGTTTTAATGTTTCAAACATCATTTTTCATTTCAATAATACTATAATTTTATTGAAAAGTATTGTTATTTTTTTCCTCAAAAAAAGTAGTGTTATTTTCCATAAATAATACATTTGATTCACCACCGGATCAGAACTCAAATATTTCTGACTGAACTTCCGGTTCGGAACCAAAAGCTCTGGAACTGTTCGGACATAAAGTGACTCCACAATCGGAGGGACTAAATTTAAGAGATACTCATGCATTTTTAGTCAAAAACAAATGTTTAGGAGTTTAAAAGTGATGAGAAAATTGTAAAGTTAGAACTGCGCACGGTATATACCAGGTGTTTGTTTTATCTGGCATTTTTAATTGGTAAATATTTTTTTATTTACAATTATAAAAGCACTACTGTCTATTCAATTCTCTGCATTCAAACTGTTTAAAACGCAAGAACAAAAGAAAATCCGAAGTAGCTTTTAGACGTAGGTTGGTAGATATAAAAGTCGAGAAATGCATTGTCTATATATATATATATATTCCATAACCAAAGCTTGCACAGTTGTACCGTGCAACTGTTTGCATCTGTTCATTTGTATTCATGCCAATATCTTTAAATCAAAAAGACATTGGTTGCGCTCAGCGTTCCTTTGAACACTTCCTTTTAAGTTGTGAATACCAACAAAACACTTGCACTATTGGCACATGGGTGAATGCAATGTATTAAAAAATGTGTTTTCTTAACCAAAAGAAAGTTTTTTATTTCTCTGTGATGTAATCGAATGTACATGTGTCAGTAAATGAACACCCTTCAAATGACAGATATACATCTATGAACTAGAACCAAGAAATAATATAACAAAGGGTGTACAGACACTGCAGGGGAGATTGTTCTATGTAGCCACCTGCTGTAATGGAGGCCAGGCAATAGCATCATCATCTGTGTGGCCCAGCAAAAGAAAATCAGCACAATTCTTCCACCAACCATGATTATATGGGTTTCTGAACCGCCCATCAGGACCACGAAGATACTCATACCGTGTGGAATTCGCTAGTTCGTTTGTGGTCACATTTCGTGCTATCTGCAGCACATTTTGCAAACATGAGTTATATAACTACCATCTTCAAGTTGTTTGAGTAATGGAAAGTTGTGAACAGTGGAAATTTAAAGGCCTTCAAATTTGGTAAGAATGGAAGTAAGTTACTTCCTCTTCCTTTCCCTAAAGGCAACATTTCATTCTGAAAAAGATGTTACACTCATTTCTTGGTAAATATTTATAAATAATTATTTTAGGCAATCTTCCTTAATATATTGCTGACAAGAACGTCAATGATTACTAATAAAAATTTGGCCGGTATGATTTACGCAATTACCATGGAAGCCTGCGTTACTGTCAAAGTTGTAGCTGCAACGGCGACAACAGCGTCCATCACCAAAAATGCAACAAGACCCGGATGTCTTACTAACACCTGATGGATCCATGTTTCTCCTGCTGGTAATGCTGGTATTGATGTCCAAATTCCTGTCATGGAAAACAAGGCTGTAATCTAGCTCATGTGAAACAAAATTATATAGCTTCAATATGTAGAATATTGAAAAAAGAGCTCTGCAAGGCATACTGTGAACTGCAACGATGGCACTAACAGAAGAAGTAATAGTTCCCAAGCAGATAAAAATAAAGAAATCCCTTTTGTTCCTCTGCAAGATGAATATAATTAATGATATTAAGTATCATATGAAAGGTTGAAAAGAACAGCTACTGTTGCTTTTGAGAAAAGAAATCCATCATAAGAATGAGTTTTACTTCTAGCAGGTTAAGATTAAAATAACACATTGCTTACCTTCCCAACACAATTAGATATCCATGGACAATGGTGGTCGAACTGTTCTACACAACGCTTACAAGTAGGGCAGTGCTTAGATCGGACAGGTCTTATTATCTGATGATACAAGTCAAGAAAACCTGATAAGTGATCACTTATTTTGAGAATTTAATAAAACAACACATGAAGGAAAGTAAAGCATCGATATTAGACTTCTCAAATACTCAAGAATGCACATGAAGTAAACCTTGCAGGTAGGGCAAAGTTGGGACCAATTTCCCGTCCAAACAGAGGAACTATTCAGCTCAATATTCAGCAAAGGATCCTGCAGAATACAACAAAGTAACATTCAGAGACTTTACAATGTTAAAGTATTGAAAGTGTAAAGAGACATTTATAGGAATAAACAAACATTAAAAGTATGTTAAAGTCAATGCTATGATATTTTTTTTTTTTTGAAGTTGCATCAAGTATTTAATTTCCCTGACATGGGACAGAATGTGCCACACACATCCAATTCCCGCTAAAAATAATACAAGTGATTTTTAATTAGAATACATCTGATTTACCTACCACAAAGTCATTACTTAGGAAAGAGGAGCCATGTAATATGACAGTTCTCCCCTGATAAAATCCCGCCCAAGTGAAAGTCATGTCATTACACGACCCATCATTTCCAAGCAACATTTTTTAAACAAAAATCATGAAAGGAAGACATACCTCTGCATCGTTTAGAGTACCCAAGTCTACTGGCCGTTTTATATAACCTGGATCTCTGCTGCATATAATTGAAGATAACATAAAAAACTTACGGAGATGGTAAGTTTAGAAATAAAAATCGAGAAAAAATTTCTGGTATACTAGAACACATTATCACGTTTAATAGTATTAATTGTGTATAGCAGGCATATGTTATACTGTTTGCATATGGACAGCAAAATTAAATTCTTAGTATTGAAACAACAACAAAAAAGATGATCCATCTTGCCAGGAAAATGCAACATGAATAAAATCACGCTAAATGTTCCAACATCATTTTTACATGCAAAGAAATGCTACTAAAGTTTCTTTTAGAGCAGGGAAAATGAATTGAAAACAATACTGAAATGGAAAGACTGATTGCATTAGAAATCAAAGTTAAATCAAGAGACTGAACTTGAGCTCTCTACAAGAGAACGAGAGCCAAGTTCCTCAAGAATAATTCTCTTTCCATGTCTTCTCTCTCGGGTTTTAACTTGTAACAGAGATCTTATGTTCTTATGATTAATCCTCTCTCCTCCCTATAACAACACCAATGCAACTAACTGCCAGCTAAGCAGCTGCTCCATTCTCTTCTCTCTCACCTTTCTTTTTCTTACGCTCATATACTCTCCAAATAATGAGCTTGTTCCTCTTAAAGCCCAACAAAACACCCCCTTCTGTTTCACCCTTTTACCTCCCCATAATGGGCCTAGTAAGCATCCTCAGAAACTTATTGGAGCATTCACACAATAACAGACATGCGTCAGTAGAAGGTAGGGCATCCAAAGCATATAATGTCACAGATAGGAAGTCGATACATTTATATATCACACACAAAAGCAGAAAGAATGAATGACACAGAAAATTACCTACTACACCTATAAAACATAATCAAGGAACCAGCAGATGAAGAGAGAGCTATCCATGACCAAAATCCAACAGCAGCGGTAATCTTTTTAAGGTTAGGAGCTAGCAAAAATTAATGGAAAAGATTTAGTAATGGTAAGTAATATTCATATAAATACTCTAAAGTAATGTGAATGCATTGTATGAATGATATTGTTAATTGGAATGCAATTTTGAAAGTACCTGCAACAACTGAATTGATGAAGAGGATCGAGAGAAAGACTATAATACACAATAAAATGGGAGCATAACCAATATCTGTCACCAACCCACAATAAAGTTTGCCTCTCCAGTGGTTGCTATGAGCCCGTTGTTGATTAGACTGCAAAAATATAAATGAACACTCTAATCAGTTATTGAAACAATAAGAGTATAACTGCATAAACAAAATGCAACAAGGGATTGTTCCCGTGCAATATCCGAAAGCAAAGAATGATGGTTCAAGTAAACAGTATTGTTATTCTCATTTTAATTTAGCGATGTCTACCAGATAAAAGATACCCCACTTTTTCTTCACCATACAGAAGAGTAAAGAAACTCAAAGTAACATCAGTTTTTTAATCTATCTATCTGTCAGTCAAGGTTAAAGGATACATAAAACAGTAGTAACAATGATAAGTATGAAAAAACAGATCCATTGATATGATTGATCAGTACGTAGCGTACCAGGCATTAACATTACTTCTATTATATGATCTATAATTCACCACCACCTACTGCTAAATTGTGTTTCTTATAAGGATACCTTCAAATATTTAGCAGGCATCCCATTTTCACTTGCTAAATACCTGAAGACTAAGAAATAGCTTTTTCGCACTCAAGGACCACTATTGGTGTAGTATATTGGGCCTTATCCATTAGATATTGGAACATATAATACTCCTAATAGGTAGCACAAAGATGTTTCAGTAATACTCAATTGGAAAGTAATTCAATATTAAGCAAATCCATAAATAGCCAAAGCTTGTTATGGAAGTTTTAACGATTATCCTATTCTTTGTACATTTAACTATTCAAATTCTCCACAAAAATTCATGAAAATAAGCTTTCATTATTTATTTTTGTTATTTATAATCCCATTGATTTATTTTGATTTTTAGGGAAATTCATGGGAGGCTGTTAAACAGTGAATAGAAAAATCAAGGCAAGGCACATTCTAGCAACTTCACTCATTAGCCGTAGCTTCTGAGCCAGTTCGTTCATGGCACAGTATCAAAGTCTATCCGATCAACGTAGCCTAGAGTAGCCTTGCTTTCCTCAGTTTCTACACTAAAAAAGTTAAAATTCAGCACAAGGTTAGGTAGGCTTGAACATTGTCCATGCTCCAAGCTAAAGGGCTATTGTGTACTGGACGTCTTAGACAAATAAACCAGTCATATGCCTTAACAGCTTATGCTTTGGGAAAATGGAAAGTAAGTCAACCTATTGCCTACTATACATAGCAAAAGTAAATTTGACAATGGTTATTGATTACGATAAAGTTTAGTCATGAATGTTCCTGAAAATTTACACAACCAATGGCCTTGTCAATACAATGGTACGTACAAGGAAAGGGGCGACATTTTGATGACCTTTATCATATGCAAGCTGTACAGGAGTGAATCCTGCATTGTCCTTCACCGTCAATTCTTCCTTTGTCCCAGCATGCACAAGCACAGCACATGCCTCTGAATGTCCCCTTAATGCTGCCCAATGCAATGGGGTAGCACCTAAACCAGTTTTATTGAATATTATCTCATCAAAAATCTAAAATGACAAATTCCCAAAATAAAAAAAATATATCTAAAATGACCAGCAGAACTATAAGTTAATAGCAAAAACAACTTGCCTTTGCAAAACAAAAAAAACATAAACGTCCCATTTCAAAAGTATTAATTAAAATATCTCAATCTGTTGTACCAATTAATAAGAACATTTAAACTTTTTATGGATTTATCATCAAATGTCTAGAATGTATAATCTCAACTTAGTGCCCCATACAAACTCCTCAGAAATTTGAAAAGTTGCTCCAGCATACAAACCCCTTGAACCAGCAACTACAAGATAATTAAATCAACGTGCACATGATATTTAAAGTTATGCATAATAATAACCCAACCTAGTATTAGAGAGGTGTTCAAAAAACAATGGAAAACATTTTCACTTTGTGAATAGTTTTTGTTTCAGATAAAAGATGTATTATAATTAGATAGATCTGTTGGGATAATGAATCCTCAGACTTGAAAAAGAAAACCAAAACAAATACAAAAAGTCAGATATAGGAGTCCTATAAAATTAATCAGTCTAAAAAAGTCGTAAAAATACTGAATTAGTATGTTTAATTTTGCAAAGCCTGTCTAGCACTCAACTCCAAAATTATCAATCCCATATAATTGATCTTTATTCTAGCATATGCTAGGATGATATCAAATATGCATATTCCAGGCCGGTCTTTACCAAATACTCCCTCCGGTCCTATTTATAAGAAGCATTTGACTTTTTTGATTCATTGCATAAATGATGTATTTGGTCTATATTCTAGACAAGATATATCAATTACTCAATGAATCTAAAAAGTCAGTTTTTTCTTATAAATAGGACCGGAGGAAATATTAAAACTAGACATAGAAAAGGTGGAAGAGCTAATATGATATAAAGAGCACATAATTGATAACTTAGAAAAGCCAAGGGGTATCAAATGCCAGCACAGTATACCATCTTTATCTTGTCTTCCTTGACTTGCATCTCTAAATAGAAGCAATCTTATTGTATCAGCAAATCCCTTATACGCAGCCCTGGTTATAAGAATAAAGAACTTAAGAAACTAAGCAAAACGCAGCCCTGGTTGTAAGAAACTAAGTAAAATGCAGTATGCTGAAGGCATAACCAATAATATTATTTATTTTATTTTCTATGGGGGGG
>Ga0315913_1001625_pt1 | contig 25104 bp, 14 predicted proteins | sample MpolsnodulesMG_FD_207736 | JGI IMG/M metagenome (GOLD analysis project Ga0315913, IMG submission 207736) | Medicago polymorpha root nodule microbial communities from Los Angeles, California, United States - small nodules | ecosystem: Host-associated > Plants > Roots > Nodule | place: USA...
CAAGGTCATGTTAACACAGAATATTGCAACAAATCAAATGCAATTAAGTATTTGTTCAAGTATGTGAACAAAGGTCCCGATAGAGCAAACCTACAGATAAAAAATAAATCGGGCGACAAAGAAGATCCGGCACAATTAGATGAAATCAAGAGGTATTATGATTGTCGTTATGTATCCCCATGTGAAGCTACGTGGAGAATTTTCATGTTCGATATTCATCAAAAATGGCCTCCTGTCATGAGATTATCCTTGCATTTGGAAGGTCAGCAAAGTGTTAGGTTCAAGGAAACACAAAACCTTAACAATGTGGTTGACTATCATCAATTAGTACCAACAATGTTTCTTGCTTGGTTTGTTGCAAATCAGTTGTATGCAGATGGAAGGGATTTGACATATGCGGAATACCCTTCAAAATTCACTTACTTTCCAACAAAAAGGGTATGGCATCCCAGGAAAAATGGTTTTCAAATTGGTAGGCTCTCATACATTCCAGTCGGTTCAGGTGAACTGTATTATATGCGCATCTTATTGACGATCCAGAAGAGTTGCATGGGGTATGATTGTATCAAAACTGTCAATGGTAAGCTTTATGATACGTTCCAAGAAGCGTGTTATGCTATTGGTTTGTTGTCGGACGACAAAGAATTCATTGATGGAATTTTAGAAGCATATAGAACAGAGAGTGGGTTTATGCTTCGGGTTTTGTTTGTCAGACTTTTGAACATGAGCACTATGCACAAGCCTGATAAGGTATGGGATGTGACTTGGAAAATGTTGGCTGATGGAATTCTATATGCAAGACGAAGGTCGCTGGATATTCCAGGTTTAAACTTAATAATTCTTTTTTGTCTCAAACTTAATAATTCTATATGCATTTTACACTTAGGTAGAACCTGCAAAATATTCTAACTGTTTTGTGCCATCATGTTTTTTTAAGTCACATTAAAACCAAAAAAATAGGGTGCACCCACATGTTTTGTGTTATTTTCTTACTAAGTTATGCATTAACCAGAACAAATAGTAGTAACACCTTATAATACTTAGACGTATACCATATTAAAAACGAAGTATATAAGACTTACCTAAATTATTTTGGTATTTTATTCTTGGTAACTGATATTGTTGAATTATAATCAAATGACATCAAATGACTTTCGTAATAAATTGTGCAGATCTTCAAATATCTGATTCTGTTTTGAAGAATCTTTGCTTAATTGAGTTAGAGAAGTTGTTGAGATGCAATGGAAAGTCTTTGAAGGATCATAAATCTCTACCGTATTCGATTTTCGAAGAGGTTTTAAAGATGGAAAACAGATTCATTGCAGATGAATTGAACTATGACAAAGACAAGCTCCGAGAGCTGCATGAATCGCTTCTTGAGAAGTTGACAGATAAGCAGCATAGTGTTTATTCTACTATAATGAAATCGATTTTGGCCCAAGATGGTCAGTTCTACTTTTTGTATGGTTATGGTGGAACTGAGAAGACCTTCATGTGGAAGACTCTATCTGCAGCTATAAGATCACAAGGTAAAATTGTAATAAATGTTGCATCTAGCGGCATTGCGTCATTATTGTTGCCCGGAGGCAAAACTGCTCACTCTACTTTTTGTATTCCACTGCAAATAAATGTGAAATCATCTTGTAATATAAAACAACAGGATTTGAGAGTCAAGTTGCTAAGAGAAGCGAGTTTATTTATATGGGATGAGGCTCCTATGATGCATAGATTTTGTTTGGAGGCATTTGATCGTACTATGCGCAATTTGATGAGAGGTGTAGATGAGGAAAACTTGAAAAGACCATTTGGAGGTAAAGTTGTCATATTGGGTGGAGATTTTAGGCAAATATTACCTGTGATTAGACAAGCCTCTAGACTTCATATAATGAAGTCCACTGTCAACTCTTCTCTTCTTTGGCATAGTTGCAAGGTTCTGAAGCTCACACGGAACATGAGGTTAGTTGATGATGGTACAAGTCCAAGTGCTAATGAGATTAGAGATTTTGCAAACTGGATTTTGAAAATTGGTGATGGTGAGATGGAAGCTGACGAGGATGGAGAAGGTCGCATAGATATACCCGAAGAACTGTGCATTCCTCCATGTGATAACCCTTTGCAAGAATTGATTGACTTTGTTTATCCTAATATTGTCAACAACATTGACAATCAGCGGATTTTCGAAGAAAAAGCAATTCTGGCTCCAACGCTTGATTGTGTTGAACAAGTTAATGACTATGTTTTGTCCTTGATAGAAGGTGAAGAGAAACATTATCTCAGTTCTGATACACCTTGCAAATCTGATGAGGATTATGATATTCAAGGAGATTGGTGTACCATTGAGTTCCTCAATGATGTCAAATGTTCTGGGATACCGAACCATCGACTGGCGTTGAAGGTTGGAGTTCCCATCATGCTTCTAAGAAACATTGATCAAGCAAATGGTTTATGCAATGGAACACGCTTGCAAGTCAACCATCTTGGGAAGAACATTATTACTGCCACTGTTATCACTGGGAAGAGGATAGGACAAAAGGTTTTAATCCCAAGGATGGATTTGGTTCCATCAGATTCAGGGTTTCCATTCAAATTCTCAAGAAGGCAATTTCCCGTTTCTTTATGCTTTGCTATGACAATAAACAAAAGTCAAGGCCAATCATTGTCCAAAGTAGGTTTATACTTACCTCGCCCGGTATTCACACATGGATAGTTGTATGTGGCTATGTCAAGAGTAACTACTAAGAAAGGGTTGAAAATGTTAATCCTGGATGAAGATGGTATCCCTTACACATCAACTGTTAATGTTGTTTATCCATAAGTATTTGATAATTTGTAGTTTGAAGGAGAACAAGGTATGAATAGTTAGTTATACAAATTTGAATATTATAGGTTTCAGTCATTAATAGTCATTACATATAAATTTGATTGTTGTACATTTCATTTGTATTGCAGCGTTTTTTGGAGAAATCATGGCGTAGCAAATGCATTGACTTGAAGGGCCTATATTGATTTATATGTTTGCTTCTGGGCTATGCGATTCTTTTGAGCATTTTTTGAAGTCATTTCATGATTGTAATATACCAATGTAGTCCCAAGTCAAAAAGTTGTGACGGGAATGGCTTTTGTTTAATTTATTGATTGTTATAGATTGCCTACGTATTTTAATTTAGACAAACGACTATGTATCTTATTTATTTTGGCATTGGCTCAAAGCCATATACTTTCAATTTTCAAACACAACTCTGGTCTCTTTTTGCCCGTGCGTTGCACGGGGCAAATACTAGTGTGTGTGTATATATATATATATATATATGATAACTTTTCCATTTGAAAAAAGTATCTTATTATTATTATTAATAGAAAAATTGTGACACGATTTTTGGATAAGGTCAGTTGTACCTTGGGTCGTACGCAAGGAATCGTGGGGAGAGAGAGAGAGAGAGAGAGTGTGTGTGTTGGTATTACAAAGAAGGTAACTTTAGGGTTGGGTGCCTTTGTAGTGAGGTTCTCTTGGGTTGTAAAATGTAACACCCTAAACCCTTAAGCGATAAATTAAGTAAATAATACAAATCATACAAAGGATTTAGATGTTAATTCTTCTATAAGTTCCAAAACATGCATAAATAATTTTTCTCAAAAACATCGCAGCGGAAATAATGTCAAAACATCTCAAGAACAACTACAAAAATCTCCAAGTAGCCATTCCACATAATCATAATACAACTCCAGGAAATAAAATCTCATATCAACATACTGAGTGATAATAACATCAACAAGTCATAAAATGAAAACGACAGACAGACACCCCTAATCAGAGTCAACACACTAAGACTATGAAAGCATAAGACGAGGTAGCTCAAAAGTTAACATCTAGCAACGCACCAAGCAAAGCAAATTAATCATGCACGCCATATACCCATTCGTAAGAATAAGGTAGGCTGTAAACTCACTGGGGGTTAGTCCATAAATCACAATTAAAGTATAATAACACCTAAGCATTCAAGGATTTCATGCATATCAAATATACATACTCTACATTCCTAGAATACTAGTTCCACATGAATAACTGGAAAAAAAAGCCTAACTCCACGATCAACACTTCTTCCATGTAGACAACGGCTTGTCTCCCACGTTCTTCCTTGAGGAAACCGTTTCACTTTTAAAATTCAAATCTTCCCGCTTCAAAGGTAGTTGTTTGATTTCGACGGGATCGCCTCTCGCTCCATATCTTGCGAAATTCCAAGCTTTCAGACTTTTTACGCTAAGTCCAACATCTTGTCGAAACTCCTCGGACTGGAGAAAAGGTTTTGACTCTTGTAAGAGTAAAAGTCAACTAATGTTGACGCCATTAAATTAGACTGATGAAAATACCAACTAACTATTAACCCTTTTTTATTCCAAGCTTTCATTTGTCTCTATATGCCGTCTCTACATGCATTTAGTTTTTTTAAAATATTATTTTTGGCTGGTTAAAGAAAGAATATAGAAAACACTTGCCATGGACATTTCTGTGTTTAATTTAATTTCCGTCTTTAATTTTAGAAATTCAAATTCTGTCTCAAATTGTAATATTCCGTCTCAGCTGATGATAAATTATATCCTATCTCTAAATTCCATTATTGTTTAGAACTTTTATCATAGTGAAATCAGAATATTTATAAAGACCAAGTGGAATCAGAATATTTATAGAGACAAAAAAACATTTTTAACCCTTATTTTTTCAAAATGATACAGCTGATGACCAGCCAACGATCTAGGTATAGTAGATTGGGAGTATTAACTAACTCTAATTAACAAAGTTAGTCTTCTCTTTAACTAGTGACAAGTGACAGTTGAATCAATTGGGGGAGTATTAAACTTAAACCATGGTTGAAACAATCTTTAACCTGAGTTAACAAAGTCTTTCCTTTGACTAAGACTTTAAAATGGTTAAAGCACACCTCACATTGCATAGTCAATTGCCCATTCAAAACTAAATTAAATTATGGCTAAAATATGGTACTGTCCCTGCAAATATGCCTCGTTTAAGTTTTCGTCTCTGTAAAAGAAAATTTTTGTTTTTGGTCCCTGCAAAAAAAAATTTGTAGGGACCTGTTTAAAAAACAAAATATTTTGCAGGGACCAAAAACTACAAAATGGATCCAGTCATCATGTGTCACGTATGCAAATCATCACAAAAATGGGATCAGGGACTATTTTAAAAAACAAAAAAATTTGTAGGGACCAAAAACAATTTTTTTTTTACAGGGACCAAAACTTAAACCAGACATATTTGCAGGGACGAGTGCAATATTTAACCTTAAATTATTTACCCCCACTGCAGAGTTGACAATCTTTTTAATTATTTAAATAAATAGTGAGATGATGAACTGAAGAGCTGGGTGTCTTGTTTATTCCGAATAAAAATTGTGTTGGTACAGCTAACATCGACATGTTGTCCAAAAAAAGAAAGAAAAGTATATATAAAACTAGGATCGACATGCATTGTTAATTAATAAACACTAAGAGCTCAATAATTCACATGAACTCAATGATCTTTATGTTATATAATCTTGAAGGACTAAGAGCTTTTTCCTCACTATTCATCTCACTCACAATATTAGCAAATTAAAATCATAGATGCAACAAAATGTGTGACGCTGCACTTTCCTGTGCTCGTGATCACTTGCTTCCACTATTAAAGGTAGCATTCAACATGATTAGAGGTGTCCCAAAAGAAATTTCAGATTTGAAAGATGAACTAGAGAGCATGGAAGACTTCATTAGCAATGAAGATAGATTGGCTGATGATGAAGAAGACAAGAAAAGAAGTGATGCAATCAAAGCAAGGATGATGCAGCTAAAGATGCATTTTTTGGTATAGAAGATGTCATTGATGATTATCAAATCAAAGAAGAGCAACAACTTCCTCATGTTGGATGTGTCCTTGCTCTGACTTGGTTAAAACTATTGGTCTTCGTCTCCAAATAGCCTACAAGATTCAAAACATAAAATCCCGAATCAGTGAAATAAAAGATACAGGTGAAAAAGATCATGCCTTCCATCTCCAATCTTCTTCAGATAAAGCATCAACTAGTTCTGCAACAAACAAAAACGCCTCATTATTGCAGAACCTTCATGACGCTCCACTTTATATGGATGAAGCTGATGTTGTGGGCTTTGAAGAGCCACGAGACAAACTGATTGATTTGTTGGTAAAGGGAAGAGCAGAGTACACAGTTGTCTCGATTGTTGGAATGGGAGGACTAGGAAAAACCACTCTAGCCAAGAAAGTTTTTGACAACCAAAAGGTAGTTATTCATTTTGATTGTCGTGTATGGATCACGGTGTCACGACCATACAATATAGAAAAATTGTTGAGGGACATCTTGATTGACATTTACAAACAACAAGGGAAAGATACTCCTCAGAGTCTCTATCAAATGGATCGAAAGCCATTAGTTGATGAAGTGAGAAACTACTTGCAAGAAAAAAGGTACGTTGTAGTGTTTGACGATGTATGGGAGTCACATTTTTGGTATGATATTGAATTTGCTATGATTGATAACAAAAATAGTTGTAAGATATTAATCACAACAAGAAACAAGGATGTTGCAGATGCTTGTAAGAAATCTTCTTTTGTTGAAGTACATGAACTTAAAGGTTTAACTGAAGAAAAATCTTTAGAATTGTTCAATAAGAAGGCGTTCCATGACTTGAGCGGATGTTGTTACGAAAATCTTATCGACATATCTTTCAAAATTGATGAAAAATGCAATGGACTACCTCTAGCAATTGTAGTCACTAGTGGTTTTTTATCCATCAAAGATAGAAATCTAACTGAATGGTCTAAGTTTAGTGAAAATATAAATGCAGATCAGTCAAAGGAATATTCCATGATAAGAAAAATTCTAGGACTTAGTTACCATGATTTGCCTTGCAACCTCAAGTCATGTTTCTTGTATTTTGGATTATATCCTGAAGACTGTAAAGTTCGTTCAAAGATATTGACTCGTCAATGGATTGCTGAAGGGTTTGTGAAAGAAGAAAGGGGAAGGACATTGGAAGAGGTTGCAGAAAGACATTTAATAGAGTTGATCAATAAAAGTTTGGTGCAAGTAGATTGGATCACTATTGATGGAAGAGTAAAAAGTTGCCGTGTTCATGATCTAGTGCATGCAATGATCCTTGAAAAATATGAGGAGTTATGTTTTTGCAAGAATATTACTGAGGACAATCAATTGTCTTTAACTTGAGTGACTCGACGCCTATCAATGGCAACCAGTTCTGATAATCTAATGGATGGTTTAAGAATTTGAAGGAACTACATCTTGCTGATTTCAATGAATTGAGTCACATTCTTATTGACGAAGGTGCATTGGGTTCTCTGGAAAAGCTCAATTTAGGGTACATCCCCCAGCTGATGATGTTACCAACTGGCATTAAGCACTTAAAGAAGCTTGAAGTTCTCCATCTTGATGATATGAGTGAGGAACTTAAACAGAGCATTGCTCCTGATGAAGGAAAAGAGCATTGGATCTTCAACCAAGTGCCCTCTGTACAAAATTCATCAAGTGGACTATTATATCAGCATTGCTTCTTTCTGTTCCTGTTTTGGCACTTCCCTTCCTCAATAAAAAAAAATGTGTTGTTTTTCGTTGTTATAAATACCTACTTTGTCATTTTATTCAAGAAAATTGAGGTGTTTATGATGTATAATATATGTTGTGAGAAATTAATATGTTGTGTGAACTTTGCTTCTTCTACTGGCCTTTCTTTCTCTAGAGGTTTGGGTGTTGTTTGTCTTGATAACTACAACCATAGAAAGTGAGGCTAGTTTCTATATGATAACTTTGCCGTTTAAAAAAGTATCTATTATTATTATTATTATTAAAGTAAATTACATATTGACAAGTTGTTAAACTACACCGACCTCCTGAAACCAAAAAAATAAAAAATAAAATACACTAACCTTCATTCAACTTAACTCTGTTAAACCACAGTTAGAGAATTGAAGAAAAGAAACATAAATAGTGAAGCTAGTTTGAAGCTCTTTTGTTAATTGCACACCAATAGACATTTGTTTTTAAAATTTTGCATAATAGACAATTGTTAGCATATAAATTCAATTTTAATATTACTCCCTCTTTTCTCATCAACAAAAAGAATAACTAGCATATAAAGATACTAATAAAACTATCAAATACAAGTTAATATGTTGAAAATACTACAAAATTTGTGCAATAAAACAAAAGGCAAAAGGATTCCTAGAGGTCATGGATGTTCTTAAAAGCTAGTTTAATCATCGGATCCAGGTTCCCATCCATTTAAGCTTGCTTCTGAGTTTGAGCTTCAATCTGAGCATGTTAAGATACTAATTTGTCCCTTATTTCTAGAGGTGTCAAATAGGATGGCCCAGCCCAACCAAGTAAATGGGTTAGCCCGGCCCAACCTATTTGTAATAGGGCTACATATTCTAGAACTCGGTCTGATCTGTGTCGGTCATGGGCTAGCCTGGGCCGTTTTAGTTTCCTTTTTTTCATTTATCTACTCTTTTTTATGTATTTTTTTATATATTAGTTACTCACAACTATCTTTTTGCTAAAATATGATTAAATGCACATAGAAGTGTAAATAATTTTTATATCACCATTGTATATTAATTAAACTCTAGATTTATTCCATCAATTGAATCAAATTAATAATTTATAAATTTAGAATTTTAAAACTTTGAGCTAAATTTATCCATTTTTATTAAGTTTAGTAATTTAAATATTTTTTATTAATAAATTTAAATGTAGTTGGTAATTTTTTTAAAAAAGTATGGTGTTTTTCAACAAAAATCAAATGAAAATATTGATAGTGTATCATCCCATTAGCCTGACCCATTTTTAACATCTCTACTTATTTCATCCTTGAATTTCTCAAACTCATCAGATGATACGACATTAGAAGGAACAAGACCTAATACAACAGGTTGAAGGGCAGAAGCAACAATGATTAGATTCTTCTTTAGTCTCAAAGGCATAAGAAGAGTATCTGGGTCCACCAGCGGAAACTCATAATCTTTAGGAATCTCATCAGGGATACTTGCAAAGGAAGTGTCTCCTTGGATTACTCCTGAGATCTTCCAAGTCCATCTAACAGAGAAGCTTAGTGAACCAGACTTTCAGAGCTTCCTTGTTTGCTTCCACACACTATCTTCCTAACTCATTCATCTTCTGGAAAGACTCATCAATTTTTCTTCTCTCGGCTCATCTCATTTTGCAGTATGCTCATCAAAGCTTGATATCTGACTCCTTTCATCTATAAGAATTTGAACCTTAGCATACACAAGAGTAATGAACTCCTAAAGTTTAGGGTCTTGGGAGGGTGGTGGTTTGGATATGTTCGTGTTGGGTATTTGAGTATTGGCTTCATTTGTTGCTAAAACAAATACTCATGTATGATGTTGGATACGATGTTCCAAAATCTTGGCACGGTTCAGTGTGCCCTGTTTATGTGGCTTAGTTTACGCAATCTTTATCTTATTAAGGAAACCACGCCCTATTTCTTGTTCACCAAGAAACGCGTTTTTGCCCATAATCAACTAGAAGATTTGTTTCTAAAATATAAACAATATTTTAGGATTCCTTGGTGGTGTGTTTGGCGGTTCCTAAAAATGTTCCTACTTTTTAAGAGTTACCATATTTATAAAATATATTTTCAAAAGAGATTTTGGAAAATATATTTTCTGAAGAATATTTGTTTCAATATATTTCTGAAAATAATATTTGATACAAATATATGTTTAGCCTATGACGAAAAAGCCCATGCTTTGAATGGCTATATAAGGAAGACTTGTACCCTAGTTTTACACACCAATTCAAGAATATTGAATTGAGTCTTTAGGGTTTCGACTTGTGCTTTATTTGTGAGCCTCTCTTTGTATCACCTTGATGCATTGAGTTGGACCTTTAGTTGAGTTGTAGTGGATCAAAACCATCGATTGATAAAAGAATAAATTCTTAGGGTTTTGAGTCGTCTTCCATGTGTGTTCTTCTCTTGTATCGTTTGTCATGCAAGTCTAGAACTGTTTATTGAGTTGTAAACTCATGTACTACTCCGAAGCTATGAAGCAAGGAGTTAGGTAGATTGTGTACTACACCAAAGCTTGTAAGCAAGGTGTTAGTTGTTGTGTTTGAAGGTAACTTCAGCGTTTGAGTTTGTGTTTAGGTCTGATATGTCATAGGAGCTGTGACTGACCATAGGATAGTGAGATGGGATCTCAGATCTAGTAGTTCCTAGGTTGAAATCTAGACGGGTAGGTCCTAGGTCTTTAGTGTAAACGAAGAGTTTGCTGAGAGCTATAGAATAAGGACTACACTAGTGGATTTCCTTCCTCGCTTGGTAGCCCCCAGATGTAGGTGAGTTGTGCCGAACTGGGTTAACAAACTTCCTGTGCCTTTTACTTTCTTGTCTTTTATTTTGCTGTTTTGTTTATGTTTACTGCTAGCACGATGTTGGAACATTAAACGGAACATCTGCCTTCTGTGCATCTGGAATTGAAACATCACATAGAACAGCTTCTATCAAACGCGCTAAAAATTCAACAACTGTTATATTTTCCTTGATCTGTCTGTTTTCTGCAAGCTCGATGTTAAAACATTTTACTCGACATTATGTTTGTATCTGATGTTGAAACATCGTATAAAACATATGAAAGCTAGCCTGTCAGAATTTCAGTTCGGGTTAAAAGTCGAGAATTTTAAAGGTAAAGGGATGTTTTAGCTAGAGTGAGAGGAGGCGCCAGCGCATAGTCCTTAAGAATCTTGATCAGAGAGATTGGAAATTTGCCTCTTAAGGATAATGTTGTTAAATAAGCACTCGAGAATTCTTTGCTTCTTATAAAATGATCTGCTACATTCTATTTATCCTTGAATTTTCTTGCTTGTTTTTTCACGTGGTCAGAACAAGACAAATTGTAATATTCAGAGTCTGAAAGTGACATCCTATCAGAAAAAGGCAAACCAGGTCAGAGTCTCCCAGACTGCTGACATCATCTTCAGATACTCCTTTCTGTAGAGTCTGATTACATCATAAACTTCAAGATAAAGTGTCCTTTCTAATCAGAGCTTTGACTTTTGGGTTGATCTTTCTTCGGATCTCGTTTGAAGTCATCAATGCTTCTCTTTTGTATCAAATGCTTTCCATTATGTTCAGAATCTTGATATATCGGAACCAAAAACTTGACTTTGAGAGTCATAATTTAATTATATGTTTCTGCATATTTGAACACGCATTAGCATATCCAATTGTTCTTTAATACTTTGTTATTAACAAAACTTCAGAGGCATTGTTCAAAACTAATTTCGGTTCAACAAAAAGTAATTTCGGTTTAAAATCTATTCCCTCCCCTTGTGAACCAAACATGTATTTAATTAAAATCTCTCCCCTCCACTTCTCTCTCATCGTTCGAACCAAACATATACTTAGTTGATATATCCCACATATTTTCCCCTCTCTTTCCCTCTCCTCCATTAAAACTCCTCCTGAAGAATGAGGGAACTGAATGAAATGATCTATGACATGTTGGGGATCAACAAAAGAAATTTCAATCTATTTTATGACTAACTGCCAAAGAGAACTAAATATATTGCAATTAAAGAACGTATGATCAGCGGTTTCTACCTCACCGCACTCACTCACACAAAGTTGTGCTTTGTGAGCAATGATACCACGTCTAACCATATTATCCTTTGTCGGTGACTTGTTTCAAAGAAGACGCCACACACAAATAGAGGCTTTCAATGGACCTTGTTTATGCCAAACACCATCCAAAACCAAATCAAAGATGTGAGTTTCCTAACTAGTGAGCATCTGATAAACACCAATAACAGTATACCCATCTGCCTAATTAGAAAGCCACTTACATTTGTCTGGAACATTAACCTACAAAGATACATCAAGAAGTAAAAAATTTCACTCCCCCGCCAATTCCTCCTCCACGCCATCAACCGCCTTTGTCACTTCCAAGCCTCTCCCCCTTCTCCCCATCCTAAAGAAAACATATCCGCCACTAATAACTCCTTAAAAACAGACTTCTCAAAAAGCCTCATATACCTCTCACACAAGGGAGCTGAACCCGCACAATAATCTGTCCAAAAAAAGGTATTTGTGCCATTACTGACCTTCCTCCACACATTATCGTCAAACCACCTATCACATGCTACTCCCATACCATCCTGGACTCTCTCGACCTCCCTCCACCAAGAAGAACCATCCCTACCACCTAATTTAAAGCGCTCACTCTCCTCACCATAACGAGCAGCCAAAACCTTAAACCAAATCCCCCCTATCCACCAGCATCCTCCAACACCATTTTTCCAACATAGCAAAAATCCCAGTCAACCTAGGCAATTTTCCTATGATCCTCACACCAACCCCAAAAAAATTATTGTCACTTCCAAGCCTCTCCCCCTTCTCCTCATTCTAAAGAAAACATATTCGCCACCGATAATTCCTTAAAAACTGAAAACTTATAAAGCCTCCTACACCTTTAACACAAGGGAACTGAACCTACACAATAATTTGTCCAAAAAAATGTATTTACACCATTACTGACCTTCCTCCGCACATTTCCCCCAAACCACCTTTCACCCACTACTCACATACCATAATCGATTAGCTCAACCTTCCTCCACCAAGAACAATCATCCCTACCACCAATTTTCAAGCGCCCTCTCTCCTCACCGTAACGAGAAGCCAGCACCTTAAACCACATCCACTCCCTATCCACCGGCACCCTCCAACACAATTAACCAAATAGAGCAATATTCCGCCTAACCCCTAGACTCCCACATTCCTTTCTCAAACATATAAAATCTCAGTCAACCCAGACAATTTTCCTATGATCCTCACACCCACTCCAAAAACAAAATTTCCACTTCCAAGCCTCTCCCCCTTCTCTCCATCCTAAAGAAAACATATCCGTCGTTGATAACTCCTTAAAAAATGGCAACTCATAAAGCTTCCTACACCTCTCACACAAGGTAATCGAACTCACACAATAATCTGTCCAAAAAAATAGGGTATTTACACCATTATCGGCCTTGCTCCACACCGTCTCCTCAAACTATGTTTCACCTGCTACTCCCATACCATCCTGGATTCTCTCAACCTCTCTCCACCAAGAAGAACTATCCCTACCACCAAATTTCAAACACCCTCTTTCCTCACCATAATGAGCAGCCAGCACCTTAAACAACAACCCTTCCCTATCCACCAGCATCCTCTAACACCATTTTTCCAACATAGGAATATTAAAATCCGTCATCTGCCTAACCCACAGACTCCCATACTCCTTTCTCAAACATATAGAATCCTCCAACAACATTTTTCCAACAGAGGAATATTTTATGTATACGTTTAGAATATTTGAATCTCTCTGAGCCAATCATCGACATTAGCAGAAGTTACTCTTGGCAATCCTTTTCAAACTGATTTTGATTGTCTCATTCAAAACTCTAATGAAGCTCATTGTGCTGGATTTTTTTTATTTTATTTACGTATTTTCTTAATTAACTTAGCTCATTTGGTAGGGGCAATGCATAATATATGCAAGGTCCAGGGTTTAAACCCCGACCACCACCAAAAAAAATATGCAACATGAACTTTTTTGGTTTTAAGATTGTTGTCTTTTTGGTTTCGATTTTACGGTTTGTCTATTTATTTAACCTTCCAACTGATAAGTCAATAATTAGTGTTTTTGAGTGTCTATTTTATTTTATTTTATTTAGATTTTATGTGTTTTTATTTACTTTCTAGAGCTTTGTTACTTCAATTGCTTGTTATTTAATTTCAGGAACAAATATGGTGAAAGATTGAGTCTTGGAGCAAAAGAAAGGATTTTGGAGCATGATTAAAGGATGGAAGGATCTAGAGCATGATTTGGAGCTGATTGAAGACAAAAATATGAAGATCATGTGCAAAAATATCAAGCATGGCCGTGCCTAACAATGGCGTGGCTGTGCCTTCAAGTTGCTCAAAATGTGCATAAGTCAGAGAGATGTGCACGGTCCGTGCCTTCAGCCGCACGGCCGTGTGCGATGGTCAGCTCCCCTTTCTTTTGTTTTGAGTTCAAGATTGGCACGGCCATGCCTCACAATGGCGTGGCCGTGCCAAGGTTCCAGTCTGCTATTTCGAGTTATTTTCAGACCTAAAAGCTCATGGGTTGCTTGCTTTGTAATTCTTATTCCTTTTCTTAGGGCTTAAGCTAGCTTTAGGCTATAAATAGAGCAGCCACCAGACCTTATTTCTCATCTTTATTTCTTTGGAATTTTATGTGACAATTGTTTCCATTAATAAAATTTCTTCTTTTTATTCCTTTTATTCTTGCTATTTACTTTCATGTTCTTCTTCTTCTTCTCTATGTCTACGGTGAACATGAGTGGGTAGGCTTCTATGTCTTGGGATTGTTTGATGAGTCTAATGACCTAATCCTATTCAAACCAAGCCTAGAACCCTAATTTTATGTAAACCCTATTTTTCTAATTTAATTTCATCGTTCTTCAAACTTAGTAACAAGTATTAAACGAAGGACCGAAAGGCGAAGTTTAATAGTTGTTATTTCGTCATCTCAAATATCAAACGAAGGATCGAAAGATGAAGTTTGACAAGGTTTTCGAAACATGAGAATAGTGTAGAAAACCTTGAAACCTTAAGGTTTCGTTCTTAAAGGGTTTCAATAACAATCAGCCATGAGAATAGGCGTGGTTGTTATTGAGGCACATTCATGGAGACCAAAAGGAGATATGAAATACCTTAGAGAAACCTGTCTTTAGAAAATAGGTCTAACATAAAATTAGTATATAGGTTTGGATTGTGAAAGATTTGTCATTATGATGAACCAACAACCCCGAGGCTCTATTATTATTATTATTATTTTCAATCAAACAAAAATCCCAACTTTTCAAACCCTACTTCTTCAGCTAATCAATTAAAAAGAAAAATCAATTTACACAACTCCCTGTTGGAACGATACTCTATTTTTACTACTTCAGTAAAACCGATACTCTATTTTTTTCTCAACCTTTTCGCTGTTACTTTTCTTATGAATAACTTTTTATTAATTTATTTATTTTAATTTTACATATCACTCATTTTTGGGCTTTGATCTAGATCTTCAAGGGGGTTTTTTTCTTTCTTTTTTTCTTTTTTCCAATCCTTATATTAAGCGTCTTTCTTTAATGCCAACCTTATATTAAATTGTCTTGTTATAGTCATGATTGTGTTTTAAATTGATAATTTGGATTGAACTGCAGGTGATGGTCACCACTGGATTTGAGATTGAAATTTCTTCAAGTGGACTTTTATATCAGCATTGCTTCTTTCTGTTCCTATTTTGGCACTTAACTTGCTATATAAAAAAATAAATGTGTTGTTTTTCGTTGTTATAATACCTATGCTGTCATTTTATTCAGTAAAATTGAGTTGTTTAATAATGATGTATAATATATGCTGTGAGATATTTCCTTTGAATGATTGTAAGAAATAATGCATTCTTCCTCCAGAGATTTGGTTGTTGTTTTGGAGCTGCGACTCCTTTTCTTTGTATTTTGTTATGTATTATTGTTGCCTCAGCCACCCTCTATCTGCTTATTGTATTTTTCATGTTTGTATTGTGCACTCTTTTCTGTTGTATTTTGTTTTGTATTATTGTTTGTTTCGGTTCCAACATTTTTTTATCACTTAAATTTGCGGAATGTAAATTTTATATATGGTCATAATTGTAGACAAACTAAACTTGTTTGAAACAAATTATATTAATCGTACCATACATGTTCTGTAAAAGGAACCCGTGCAAATAATTTCATGCATAGTAAATCAAGAAAAGAAAGTTCATGTGCCAACACAAGAATAATGAGATTTTCTGCTGATAAATACGAAGGGCATAGGGAGCTAGAATTTCCACCGCAAAGGATAAGAAAAAAAATCTAGTAAGCTACTTGACAGTCATGGTCCATGAGAAACACTTAATGTTTTGAATTATATCCTACAAATGTGTTTGTTTCTGATGCTGCCTCAATTTCTATTCGAATATAGTTTTGCAGTGAGACTTTTGATTTAGGATTGAGCATCCACTTGTAATTCTTTCTTTGTAAAATTCAAACACTGAAAAACATAAATAAATTCAAGTATGTCGTTGTTATATACAAACATTGAATTTGGAAAAAGTGTCAAGAAATTTTAGGGTTTAATAAATAAATACCGTTTATATGTGTATAAGTGACATGAGTTGTTGTTGATGGGGAATGGGTCACGTTTGAATGAACAAAATCTTGCTAGAAGAGGAGTTAACGATATTGCAATTCTAATTTAAAGGAATTGAATGAAAAAAAGATTCAATCAAGACATTGTTTGTGTTGATTTTGTCTTTGTGAGGTGTATTTTTTTTCTCCATCTTAATACGATGTTTATTTGATTTAAGTTGAAACATTAGCTTTGATCAAGTGCAAACATTTTCTGTGATGTGATCAACATTGCAGATTCGAAGACATGAGTATTTTTTATCAACATTTTATGCTATTAACATGAATGTTGTGAGTTTGTCAACAGATTCTTTATGCCTTTAGTAGTTTTGAAATTGTATTGTATCATTGTGGATTACCCTAGATAATGTGCACTCCATAAGATCCACTAGGAAATCTGCATGTAATAAAAATTAACAAGCTGTAAGTAAAAAAGACCAAGTACTAATTATTTATGTAATGTTAAAAAGAGACCAGGTAACCTGCACCTTCTTTGCTGAAACATAATGAAGGTGTAATTCTGAATGCATTTACATAACAGTCACCTTTTCAAATCAGCACTTCTAAATTCTAATTCTGTGTAACAGTATAAAAGCTTATAAGTGACATAGAAAACAGATAAAAAATTTGGCTAGAAACAGCTGATTTAGATCAGATTTCCAGCTCTATAAATCAAGTTTAAAACTAGTTATATAACTCGCTCCAAATTCGAGTGCAGGAAATCCAGAACAACTTGGCCTATAGCAATTGAAACTTTAGCTTACTTTCAATGATAGTGTACAATATTAAAAGAGAAATCTCACTTGCTCAGAAATCAATTGATATATATATATATATATATATATAGGCTTAAATGCTCTTTTGATCCCTTAAGTATTTAATTGGTATCGCTTTGGTCCCTTAACTAAAAAAAAGATTGTTTGAGTACTTTAAGTTTTTTTTTAGTCTCGTTTTGGTCCCTTCTGTTAGGTTTCCGTTAGGTTAAATAAAAAAACGTTAAGTGTGGACACTTGTCACCTTGTCATTGGCTCTGAGATTTTTTTAAAAAAAAATATATTTTTTAATATATATTTTATTTTTTGTAAAAAAAATTCCTAGAACCAATGACAAGGTGACACATGTTAACTCTGGGACACGTGTCACTTTGTCATTGGCTTTAGGATTTTTTTTTCTTTAAAAAATATATATTTTAGAAAGAAAAAAAAAATTTGTAAAAAAAAAATCTTAGAGCCAATGACAAGGTGACACGTGTCCAGGAGTTATTTTTTTAAAACCCTAACGAAAACCTAACAGAAGGGACCAAAACAAGACAAAAAAAAACTTAAAGTACTCAAACAATCTTTTTTTTAGTTAAGGGACCAAAGCGATACCAACTAAATACTTAAAGGACCAAAAGAGCATTTAAGCCTATATATATATTATCTTTTTCTTGTAATCTTTTGTAATGTTAAGCTATTTTAGTATTGTATGAAACACTATCCGTTTTGTCTTATTCTCTCTGCTATATTGAAACTCAGTATTGTTAACATGGTTTAAATCTCACATGACATATTAACATCTCTCCATCAAGTATGAGACTCCATGCATTTGTAATCTACCACTAAGAACCACTACCCCTTTCTCACAAAGATGAATCAGGCTATCCTACCATCCTTGGGCGCTTTTAGGGAGCCAACATTGGTGTGGAGCAATCCATTGGATAGAGAGCAACCACACAAGTGAGAATGATAACATATTTTCACCCAATAAGTATGAGTTTTACCACTTATATGTTTTTCAACCTCCACTCTTCTATTTAATGTTGGACTGTAACTGACACTTAATACATCACAACATTCACTACTTCAATTATGACGAAAATTTAGCATGTATTTGGTGATAATAGCTTTGTTCAATCACATCATATCATGTTTCATTTCGGTATATAAATTTGTAAATTGACTAAGACCTTTCATGATTACTTCCCATCATGAAAGGCATTAATTACCAACTCAACTTGCAGACTCTTCTATTTAATGTTGTTCAATAAGAAGGTATTCCGTGATAGGGACGGATAGACCGTCATTTTGTTAGAGAAAGAGTGCAGCAAGCTCTCTTTAAATTACTTTCCATCAAATCTCAATCTCAACTTGCAGACTTCTTCACAAAGCCGCTACCACCTAAGAGTTTTCATTCCTTTATATCCGAGCTTCACATGTTAGATTTATACCATGCTAAGCTTGAGGGAGGGTGTAAACTGTATAATCACATGTAGCATTAGATAGCTTGCAAGTTACTTTGTAATTCCCTAGATCTTTACTATGTACTAGCATCACATAATTCTAACCCTAGCTGATAGTTTGTTAGAGTTTGTTAGATTCATAAACAGCTATATATAGCTTTTTTGTAACTGTTTCCATTCACTTCAATGAATCTAGAATTTTCTCTAATTTTCTCTCTTTCTTCTTCCTTAAGCTTCTGCATTTTCTCTGATTCCACCATGGATATGGTGAAGTTCAAGACTGCTGGTGCTACAAACTGTGTCAAAACTATGGATCTCCGTCTCCAAATAGCCTACAAGATTCAGAACATCAAATCCCGAATTAGTGAAATAAAAGATACAAGTGAAAACGATAAAGCCTTCCGTCTCCGATCTTCTGCGGATAAAGCATCAACTAGTTTTAATTTCTCCAGAAGCTTAAGTAATGCTTGGAAATTGAATTGTTTACATTTTGAATAAATAATTTTATAATTGAGAATCATGCTCTTAAGACACTTATTAAAAAGACCCAAAAAAAGAAATGCAAACGAGTTCTCTAAAGACACTCTTTAAAGATCTAAAATAGTAAGTTAAAAAATTGTAAATAAAAGTTACTGAAACGCTATTGACTTCATGGTTATAATGAAATGTGTTGGAGAGTGTGACTTTTCATTGTTTTGTAAGAAATTTGAAATTATGGTGATTACTTGACTGTGAAAAATACCCGAGAGGGATGAATTGATGTTGATTTTGATTGGTATTACATGGTGATTATTTTCTTGAAATAAGCAAATCCAACGGAAAAATATTCAGACATAATCACAAATCAATATTGTTAGGTATACTTTCACATAAAATGAAAAAATAAACAAAAAGTATTTAGTTATATCAATTGACATTGTTCAATTATTTATTTGTTATGACTTTGTGTATGCTCAAATATATTTATCTGGTCTTATGCCCAAAAAAGTATATCTTGCAAATCCATATACATAATGCTTGAGAGTATTGTCAGGGTCATTTAACTGTGTGTACTATCATATCATAGAGCAACTCTTACATAGTTACCAATCCAAATAAAAAATACTTGAGAACGCACACATAAATAGAAAAAATTAAATGAGAAATAAATTAGTCACGTCATTTTTTTCTTTTATCTTACATTTTTCTTATTTTCTTTTATCTTACATTTTTCTTATCTATGTGTATGCACCTAAATAATTTTTATTTGTGTTTGTGACCAACTAAGGTTTTCTCCCTATCATATATTATGTAAATAATTAAATTTGTTTCACTATTTTGGTAGTTCTGTTAGGGTATCACTTAGAGACATAGTTTTTGGTGATAGTGATATTAGTATATTTTAGATGAGACAATGGTGGATGAATGAATACAATAAATTATTTTAATGAAAGAGAGTGATTGATTAAGAGAGAGATAAAAACAATGTTACCAGAGGCTAATGTCATCCAAGTGCAATTCGTTCTATCATCACTAGTTTCGGTGTTTGTTATCTGTGTGAGATTCTTATTAGTATCGACATACTCTTAGTTGTATTTATGGATGAGAATAGATCATACCAGTCTACATGGGCTTACGACCTAGTCTACAACAGGTCTAGTCAAGCCAAACTTTTTTCTTAAGTAGAGAAGACTTGAGCTTTTTTAAAAGTAGATTTAGGTAAAAAGTTAGGCCAGAAGCTTTAAAAAAAGTCTCTCAAGCCTATAAGGTTGGCCTTTTTTTTGTTACATGACCTGGTTAAATAAATATGAATAACATTATTTGTTACTAATATTATTATATTATATTTTGTACTTTGAGTTGAAATATAATTTATTAACCATTTCAATAATTTAACCTTATTATTATACATTAATTTTTCGCATATTGAAATGTATTATTATAAACTAAAATTGAAATGTGACATAGTATATAGTCAAATTCTCTAAAAAAATCATGTTAAATATCAAAAAGAAAGTTTAATCTCATTGATCTATTATTTCACTTATCTATTTAGACTTAGATTACATTTAAAAATGTTCACATGTAATAGGATTTTAAACAGGCTTGCAAGCCATATTAGACTTTCAAAAGGTCAAATTCAAGCCTAAAATATAAGCTCATGACAAGCCGTAGGTCAAACTTAGGCCTTAAAATTTTTGACAGGTCAGGCTTAGACCTTGCAAAGCCTAACTCAGCCTAACATATTCTCACCTATATAGTTGCATTCCTAATTGCATTAGTAGTATTAGTGGAATCTGTTGTCCAGTTTCTTAAAGGAAATTTTAACGAAAATGACTTTTTAGAAAATTTAACGGGAAATTAACGGTGTTAATGGGGAAGGGTGTGTTAGTCTATTTGATGACAACCCAAGGAAGGTTAGTGTAAGTTTCATACTAAAGCAGGTGTGGGTGTCATTTAAATAAATCTTAGGGAGTTGAGTGTAATTTTTTTTTAATATCGTTGGTTGCATCGCATTAGAAGCTCGCATCAATGATATAAAATCATTCAAAATTTTCATTAACTGTATATTTTCTTAGGGGTCATCATTTGTTTCTTATTTTGTTTCAATCAAGTCATGTCTCATTTTTTTACGTCATGTTTCATTTCGGTATATAAAACTGTTAATTAACTAAGACCTTTCATGAATTCCATGGAGACACTACACGTGGTGGACGAATAAAAAGGACACTTTCAACAAAAAAAAGAAAGAAAATAATGGACAAATAAAAAGAACACTTTCAAGTTTCAACAAAGAAAGAAAGAAAGAAAATAATGGAAGGAAAATCAGTGAGGGATCATCATTGTCTTCCAACTAATACATTAATTCATTCACGTGCCTTGTCTATAGTCACTTAGGAGAAATAGTGGATGGCACAGCTCCCACACTGTGGACTTTATTCTATATAAATTTTGAAGGACTTTATAGCTTTTACCATATCTCACTCATCTCACTCACAATACTGCCAGAAAATTAAAATCAAAGATACAACAAAATGTGTGACAATGCACTTTCGTTCGCTCGTGATCATTTGTTTCCATTCTTAAAGAAAACAGTCGACATGATTAGCGCTGTCCCAAAAGAAATTGCAGAATTGAAAGATGAACTTAAAAGAATCGAAAAATTCATCAACAATGCAGATAGAATAGCTGATGATGCTGAAGAAGACATGGAAACAAGTCACAAAATCAAAGCAAAGATCAAACAGCTGATAGAAATATCTTTTCTCATAGAAGATGTCATTGATGAATATAACTTCCATGAGGAACATCAGTCTTCTGATCCTGGATGTGGTGCTGCTGTTGAATTTGTAAAAACTAAGATTCTTCATTTCAAAATAGCTCGCAAGATTCAGCACATCAATTCTCGAAATACTGAAATAAAAGAAAAAAGTGAAAAAGATATGGATGAAGCATCAAGTAGTTCTGCAACACACAGAAACGCCTCATTATTGCAGAACTATCAAGACGCTCCATTTTATATGGATGAAGCTGATGCTGTGGGCTTTGAAGAGCCAAGAGACAAATTGTTTGATTGGCTGATAGAGGGAAGAGCAGAGCGCACAGTTGTCTCCATTGTTGGAATGGGAGGACTGGGAAAAACCACTCTAGCCAAGAAAGTTTTTGACAACCAAAAGGTCGTTAAACATTTTGATTGTCGTGTATGGATCACGGTGTCTCGACCATATAATAAAGAAAAATTGCTGAAGAAGATACTGCAACAAAGGGAAGGTCCTCCTCAAAGTCTTCATCAAATGGATGGAAAGTTATTAGTTGAAGAAGTGAGAAAGTACTTGCAAGGAAAAAGGTACGTTGTAGTGTTTGATGATGTATGGGACTCACATTTTTGGTATGATATTGAATTTGCTATGATTGATAACAAAAATGGTTGTAAGATATTAATCACAACAAGAAACAAGGATGTTGCAGATGCTTGTAAGACATCTTCTCTTATTGAAGTGCATGAACTTATAGGTTTAAGTGAAGAAAAATCTTTAGAATTGTTCAATAAGAAGGCGTTCCATGACTTGAGCGGATATTGTCCAGAAAATCTTATTGATATATCTTCAAAAATTGTTGAAAAATGCAATGGATTACCACTCGCAATTGTAGTTATTGGTGGTATTTTAGCTTGCAAAGATAGGAATCCAATTGAATGGTCTAAGTTTAGTGAAAATATAAATGCAGATCAGTCAAAGGAATATTCTGTGATAGGAAATATTTTAGGACTTAGTTACCATGATTTGCCTTGCAACCTCAAGTCATGTTTCTTGTATTTTGGATTATATCCTGAAGACTATATGGTTCCTTCAAAGATATTGACTTGTCAATGGATTGCTGAGGGGTTTGTGAAAAAAGAAAGGGGAAGGACATTAGAAGCGGTTGCAGAAGGACATTTAATAGAGTTGATCCATAGAAGTTTGGTGCAAGTAGATTGGATCTCTATTGATGGAAGAGGAAACAGTTGCCGTGTTCATGATCTAGTGCATGCAATGATCCTTGATAAACATAAGGATTTAAGCTTTTGCAAGAGTATTACCGAAGACAAACAATTGCCTTCAACTGGAATGATTCGACGCCTATCAATAGCACCCAATTCTGATAATATAATGGAACGTATTGAAAGCTCACATGTTCGATCACTGCTAGTTCTCAAACCTAAAACATTACTTAAATCCTTTGTAAGGACGATCCCTACAAAATATAGGCGGTTGAAGGTGCTTACTATAAGCTCAGAACAACATGAAATTCCTCATGATTTAGGAAGTTTGAACCACTTGAAATTTTTTGGGTTCAGGGTGATTGGAGAATCATATTCTGAACTTCCAAAATCCATTGGCATGCTTGTGAACCTAGAGACTTTGGATTTAAGAGAAACAGAGTTTAAAAATCGTAATATGCCGAAGGAGATTTGCAAGCTTAGAAAGCTACGCCACGTCGCCATTCACATGTACCTATTTAACGTTGTCATCAAAACAAAAAATAACTAGCATATATAGATACTACTAAAACTATCAAATACAAGTTAATTAGTTCAAAATACTACAAAACTTATGCAGTAAAACAAAAGGCAAAAGGTTCCTAGAGGTCATGGATGTTCTTAAAAGCTAGCTTAATCAGTAGATCCAGGTTTCCATCCATTTCAGCTTGCTTCTGAGTTTGAGCTTCAATCTGAGCACGTTAAGATGCTAATTCGTCCCTTGTTTCTTGAGGTTACATATTATAGAGCTCAACCCAACCCATATGGATCATGGGCCAGCCCGACCCATTTTAGTTTCCTTTTTTATTTTTTATTTATCCACTCTTTTATTTATTTTTTTATACATTAGTTACTCGCAACTATTTTTTTGCTATTTTTTTAGGGACGCAACTATTTTTTTGCTAAAATATAATTGCATGGATATAGAAGTGTAAATAATTTTTATATCAACATTGAATATTAATTAAACTCTAGATTTATTCTTTCAATTGAATCAAAATAATAATTTATAAACCTTAGAATTTTAAAAAAATTGAGCTAAATTTATCCATTTTTATTAAGTTTAGTTATTTCAATATTTTTTATTAATAAATTTAAAATTAGTTGATCATTTTTTTAAAAAAAATTAGTGTTTTTTTAAGAAAAATCAAATGAAAATATTAATAGTGGGCTGGCCCGAAGCCGGATGGACTAGCCCGGCCCAGCCCAAGTTTTACATGGGCCAAATGGGCTAGGGCCAAAAAAGCTCGAGTGCATTTTGGCCAGATTTTTTAGGTCCAGTTCAAAATGCGGGCTAATGCAGCAGGTTGAAGGCTTGAAGCAACAATGATCTTTTTAACTAAGGTAAAGTGGTTGAATATGTTCAGGTTAAAAAATAAGAAGTTTAAAGGTTAAGGGGTGTTTTGGGCAGAGTGTCAGGAGGTGCCATCGCATCAGTCCTTGAGAAGCTTGATCAGAGATGTTGGAACTTTGCCTCTTATGGATAATGTCGTTGAATAGTTATTCAATTTTTTTTTTGCTTCTTATAGAATGATTTGTTACATTCTTTTTGTCTTTGAATTTTCTTACTTGTTTCTGCACGTGGTCAGCAAAAGACAAATTGTATTATTTAGAGTCTGGTAGTGATATTTCATCCAAAAAAGACAAATCAAATCAGAGTATCTCATACTACTAACGTCATCTTCAGTTGCTCATTTCATTATAGTTTGATTCCATCATAAGCTTCAAGATAAAGTGTCTTTTCTAGACAGAGCTTTTGACTTTTGGGTTGACATTTCTTCAGATCTCGTTTGAAGTCATCAATGCTTCTCTTTTGTATCAAATATTTTCCATTGCGTTCAGAGTCACGATATATCAGAACCAAAAACCTGACATTGAGAGTCATAATTTAATTCTATGGCTTTGCATACTTGAACAAAAATTAACATATCCAATTGTTCTTTCATACTTTGTTAACATCAAAACTTTAAAGACATTGTTCAAAACTCATTTCGATTCAACAAAAAGCAATTTGGTTTTAAAATCTATTCCCTCCTCTTGTGAACCAAACATGTATTTAATTAAAATTTCTCCCCTCCACTTCTTTCTCATCATTTGATTGAACCAACATATACTTAATT
>Ga0315913_1001626_pt1 | contig 25102 bp, 28 predicted proteins | sample MpolsnodulesMG_FD_207736 | JGI IMG/M metagenome (GOLD analysis project Ga0315913, IMG submission 207736) | Medicago polymorpha root nodule microbial communities from Los Angeles, California, United States - small nodules | ecosystem: Host-associated > Plants > Roots > Nodule | place: USA...
AAAAAAAAAATATATTTTTTTTTTTGTTTATATATATATATATATATATATATATATATATATATATATATTATTTTAATTATTAATTAAAGTTCAAATGTCCAAACCCCTGATCTAGGGCCCTCTCAATGCAAAGACTCACGCATTTAAGTGTAGACAAGCGAAGAATTGTTGGGTCACTTCATATTATTGTCCTTGGCGACTACCGACTTAGCAAAACAAAAGCATGGCAATGAAATATTGTTAATATTCTAGAAAGTCAAACAAATATTCATTTTCTAGAAAAGGAGCATTTTGTTGCTAAAATTAGATGTTGCATGTAAGCAAGCATGCATTAATATCGAATCTCTATTTCATCACACCAAACTCTTGTCAATTTTTTCTTTCTTTCTTTTCTACGTAAAGAGCGTTACGTACCCTTCTAAACCTAAATCATTAGCCATGGAACAAAAACCAGAGGCAAAGGATGAAGAAAATAAACCAAAAGTTGAAGAAAAAGTTACTTTCTACAAACTATTCAATTTTGCTGACAAACTTGACGTGATTTTGATGATCATTGGTTTCATATGTGCCGTAGCTAATGGATTATCTCAGCCTCTTATGACACTTATTTTTGGAAAACTCATCAACACCTTTGGCTCCACCGATCCATCACACATTGTCAAAGAAGTTTCTAAGGTATTCATAATTATTATATACTTATATAACTTCAAATACACACATAAATACCCTTGTTCTTGTTTCTTTTTCTAGATTTGCATGCCACGTCATATCATGTTTGCATGCAAACCAACTAACTTATATATACTTTGCATTTCAGGTTGCGTTATTATTTATTTACCTTGGTGTTGGATCTGGAATAGCATCATTTCTACGTAAGATAACATTTTTTTCTCAGAGAAATTGATATTAATTAGAGTGATACTAACGACTATTTTACAACTTTTAAGACGAGATTTGAACTTTGTTATTTAAGTTACATGGTCAAATTTTTACTGTTGAGCTAATACTTTATGATTTTTTGTCTCCTTAATTATTTGTTAGAAAGCAATGTAATTGTAGAATCCTAATACGAGGGTAATTTTTTGTTTGATGCTGCAGAGGTAGCATGTTGGATGGTGACAGGAGAAAGACAAGCTGCAAGGATTCGTGGCTTGTACTTGAAAACTATATTAAAGCAAGATATTTCCTACTTTGACACTGAAGCAACCAGTGGAGAGGTTATTGGAAGAATGTCTGGTGATACCATTCTCATTCAAGATGCCATGGGAGAAAAGGCAAGTTTCTTTCTTGTATGACAAGTTAACACCATGCATGCATGTATCATGTTCGTCTAAGGATTATATCTATGATATTTTATTATTCCAATGGCACTATCAACCAATGTTTTTAAAAACCGAACCTAACTAGACATTATCTACAGTTGAGTTATTTGAGCAGTTCAATTACAATTTGATCCTTGTTCAAACGGTTTAAAGTAGTTGAACTTAAAACATCTCAGTTTCAATTTTTTGAAACAATGGTATCAAGTGTCAACTACTAAAAAGATGAATCGCAATATTAAAGAGATGACAAAATGTCACTTATTTTAATTTGTCGCCAAGTATTAGAAATATACCTAAATTAGAAAACAATGTAATTTTTTTCATATATAATTTAACATTTTCTATGTGGCTCTCTGATTCAAACAAGAAGAAAAGAAAAGGGACTGACATGAAGTTAATTGATGACAGGTTGGGAAGTTTATACAACTTATTTCATCTTTTCTTGGTGGATTTATAATCGCCTTTACAAAAGGATGGGAACTCACTCTTGTTTTGCTTGCATGCATTCCATGTATTGTCATTGTTGGTGGATTTATGTCAATGATGATGGCAAAAATGTCAAGTCGTGGACAAATTGCTTATTCAGAAGCTGGAATTGTTGCGGAACAAACAGTTGGAGCCATTAGAACAGTAAGATTTTTTTTATTAACTTGGAGAAAACTTAATTAGCATAGTCCTTGATATAAATCCTTTTCTTAATCAGGTTGCCTCTTTTACTGGTGAGGAAAAAGCAACTGAAAAGTACAATAATAAGTTAAGAATTGCTTATAAAAGTACAGTTCAACAAGGGTTGGCCTCAGGGACAGGAATGGGATTACTTTTGCTTATTATCTTTGGCACATATGCACTTGCTATGTGGTATGGTTCCAAACTCATCATTGAGAAAGGATATGATGGTGGAAGTGTCTTCAATATAATCATAGCAATTAATACTGGTGGAATGTAAGTAGTACTCCGTGGTTTTTGTTTTCCTTTCTAATATGCAGAGATTATTTACTACCAAGTAATCACTATTTCATGACTGATTTAGTGTCAAACTTATTTTAGTGTCTCGGGCAACTGATTTGTCGCTAAATAATTATCTAAATCAGTTGCTAAATGAGTTTATGATCCATTTAATTAGATACCGATTTGAAGAATGTCGCAAAACCACTAGTTGTTAATGTTAGTGAACTATTTTTAGTAACATAAATATTTCAGTGTCTTTAGCAACAAGTTTTTAAATCCATCGCTAAACCAGTCTCTAAATTGGATACTTAATGATTAAAAGACCGATTTGAAAAATGTCGCTAAACTACTAGTTGCTAATACTAGCGACTGGTTTGACATTTTCGGTCTTTAAATCGGTCTATATCATACTTTTTGTTGTTGTAGTGATTGATATTTGAAGCTTATCATGCTTGAATTGCATTGACAATTTCATTATTATTAACTTAGGTCCCTTGGTCAAACTACACCATGCATAAATGCATTTGCAACAGGCCAAGTAGCAGCATGTAAGATGTTCGAGACAATTAAAAGAAAACCAAACATTGATGCTTATGACACAAGTGGTGTTATACTGGAGAATATAAAGGGAGACATTGAACTCAAAGATGTTTACTTTAGATACCCTGCAAGACCAGATGTGCAGATCTTTGCTGGATTCTCATTCTATATTCCAAGTGGCACAACTGCTGCTTTAGTAGGTCAAAGTGGTAGTGGAAAGTCAACTATAATAAGTTTATTAGAAAGATTCTATGATCCTGAAGCTGGAGAAGTGCTTATAGATGGTGTCAACTTGAAGAATTTTCAAGTTAAATGGATAAGAGAACAGATTGGACTTGTTGGTCAGGAACCTGTGTTGTTTACTGCTAGTATCAAGGATAACATTGCTTATGGGAAAGAAGGTGCAACAGATGAGGAAATAGCAACAGCAATAACACTTGCTAATGCTAAAAGATTCATTGATAAACTCCCTCAGGTATAACAAATTCTTTTACTCAGGATATACTTGTAGACACTATTATCCGGTGAAGCACTTACACCAAGCTTGACATTGAGAAAATAGAAGTGATTCAATGTAAGCACATGCAACAGTATCATGTTGGTGTCGAATACCAGACAAACATTCAATATGAAGTGTCGATGAAACATGGCTCAGATTGTTTGAATCTAATGAATTGTACATTTCTGTTTGCAGGGTCTTGATTCAATGGTAGGAGGTCATGGGACTCAACTTTCTGGTGGACAAAAGCAAAGAATTGCAATTGCAAGGGCCATATTGAAGAATCCAAGAGTCCTTCTTCTTGATGAAGCAACAAGTGCATTGGATGCTGAGTCTGAACGTGCTGTTCAAGAAGCATTGGAAAAAGTTATGACACAAAGGACTACCGTAGTTGTTGCACATCGTTTAACAACTATCAGAAATGCTGACACCATAGCAGTGGTTCATCAGGGCAAAATTGTGGAAAAAGGTTATAAAATTTAACTGTTTCAGTTTCTTTTATCAATAGTTTACACCCCAATACTATATTAAATGATTTTAGATTTACTTAAAAATTTTAGATTTACTTAAAAATTTGCATAGATAATTTATATGATATAAAATGTAATCCAACAGTCAATTTTGTATAAAAATGTAGGGATGTTCCAAAACAACTAAAAAACAGTTGTAATATTAGATTTGGTTTGATTTTTAGTTTTTTCAGCATTCCTAATTATAGAAATTTGGTATATTTTGGTTCACAAATAATTAGCTCTGCTCAAAAAAGTACAATTCGGTTTTTCGTAAAGGTAGTTCTGGTAAGATTTGAAACGACAGAACCAGTGCGCTGAACATTTACACCAATTCGGTTCACGACAAACCATTAATGTTTCGTTTCAATTTTAACAAGATTTTTATAACAGTTCAGTTTGGTTCAATTTACGGTCAATCCTAAAAAGATGTATTGAATAAAAAGTTAACGAATGGTGCAGGTTTAACACTACTCAAGTGCTACACCGATGTAATTTGGTCCCTCCTTAATATTATTATTCAATTTTGTATTTTTCCTTTTATATGTAGGTACTCATGATGAGTTAGTCAAGGATCCCTGTGGTGCTTACTCTCAGCTTATTAGTCTACAAAAAGGAGCTAAGGAAGCAGAAAGAAGCAACAGTTCAGAAGAAGATAAGTCAAGGAACAGTTTCAATTTAGATATTCAAAGAACATCCTTTGCAAGATCAATAAGCCAAAGTTCATCAGGAAGTAGACACTCTCTTTCACTTGGCCTAACTCTTCCATATCAAATTGCTGGACATGAATACGTAGAAGGAACCAATGGTGATGATGAAAGTAGTGAACTTGATAATGTGAAACGCCAAAAAGTTTCGGTTAAACGTTTGGCAAAGTTGAACAAGCCTGAGGTTCCTGTAATACTACTTGGATCCATAGCTGCAGCAGTACATGGTGTTACTCTTCCTATATTTGGCCTATTGCTTTCATCATGTATTAAATCTTTCTATAAACCCGCTGAGCAACTTAGACAAGATTCGGGGTTTTGGTCACTTTTATTTCTTGGTTTGGGTTTTATTACCTTTGTGGCTCTACCAGTGCAGAACTACTTATTTGGGATTGCTGGTGGGAAACTTATTGAAAGAATTCGTTCATTGACATTTAAAAAAGTTGTGCACCAAGAAATCAGTTGGTTTGATCATCCTTCAAATTCAAGGTATATTATGATCATATGTACTTCCATTTATGAAGTAGTGAATTCTCAAGTTAATCCATGAAATTTCAAGGTTCTAACAAGTAGGTCCATGAAATTGAGGGTATGTTTGGATCAAGGGTATGCTTTTTTAGGGTTTTGGATTGTGTGCAGTGTGACTACATGCACTCAACCACATCATGGCCATTGGATCAAGATCGTATGATCCAGATGTGGTCGACTACGTCCAATCATGAGATTGTACCTGCACACAAGCCATATCCATTTTGAAGGAGAGGAATTTGGGAAATGAGTCTATATTTTGCTACACACATTCATTATCATATATTATTTCTATCAAATTATCTAACTTACTACAAGAAATGAATGTACCTTGCAGTGGTGCCGTTAGTGCAAGGTTGGCTACTGATGCTTCAACTGTGAGAACTCTTGTTGGTGACACATTGGCCCTCATTGTGCAAAACATAGCAACAGTAGCAGCAGGACTAGTTATAGCATTTAGTGCCAATTGGATTCTATCTTTTGTGGTTCTAGCCGTGTCACCATTAATGCTCATACAAGGATACATTCAAACGAAGTTTCTAAAAGGTTTCAGTGCAGATGCAAAGGTTGGTCTAATCAGCAATTTTTTGTCGATTCCATCAATAGAAATGTATACTTGTATACTATGAACTATCCATCACAGTTCGGTTCTTTTGGCTCAAAAAAGTACTGTTCCATATTGTAATGGCAATTCTGGTTCGGATACACAGAACCGGTGCACCAAACCCTTATATCAGTTTAACCAAACTGTTGTAACGGTTCGGTTTGATTTAGTTTACATTCCTCAATCGAACCATGAACAATCCTAATTGTGTATTAACAAGAGTCTTTTGTTTTTTTATAGGTGATGTATGAAGAGGCAAGTCAGGTTGCAAATGATGCTGTTGGTAGCATCAGAACTGTTGCATCATTTTGTGCTGAACAAAAGGTGATGGATATGTACCAGAAAAAATGTTCAGCACCAGAAAAACAAGGTATTAGGTTGGGACTTGTTAGTGGTATAGGATTCGGTTTCTCATTTTTTGCTCTATACTGCACAAATGCTTTCTGTTTCTACATAGGATCAGTTCTTATGCAACACGGCAAAGCAACTTTCGGAGAGGTTTTCAAGGTACATTACAACACTTTATGTTCCACTTTTAGGCTCTAGTTGGATAAACAACTTAATTAAGAGCTTATAGACTTATCATCTAAGTGTTAACGTATAAGCTATTTCCATAATAAAATAATATAAAATAAATTCAAACTGTTGTAAGTTGTTTTCAAAAGCTATCATAGAGAGCTTACGTAAATAAGCTGAAAACAGTTTATTTACATGTCATAAGCTCTCGCAAACAGTGTCACAAGTGCTTAAACCAGTTCCAAGTTCAAATAAGTCAATCGAAAAAGACCCTAATTATTTAGTGTTTTGTGAACTGGTTCTTACTATAAGTTTTGTGCAGGTTTTCTTTTGTTTAACAATCACAGCAATAGGTGTTTCGCAGACTAGTGCTTTAGCACCAGATACTAACAAGGCCAAAGATTCTACAGCTTCAATATTTGAAATTCTAGACAGCAAACCAACCATTGACTCAAGTAGTAATGAGGGTGCGACGCTAGAAACTGTGAAAGGTGATTTTGAACTTCAAAAAGTCAGCTTTAGATACCCAACAAGGCCTAATATTCAAATTTTCAAAGATTTGTGTCTTAGCATCCCAGCTGGAAAGGTAATCATTTAAGAATTACTTTAGTAAATCTCATAATTGTGCAAAGAGAAATTATTTTTTTAACAACCAAATTTAGACAACTTTTTAAGTGGTTAACGAAAGTTGACAAATTTAAGCTGTTCAAATAACACAACTGTTGTACAAATGTACTCATTTGATAATATGTGAGATAAGTAATTACATTGTTGATATATTTATTTATATGTAGACTGTTGCCTTGGTTGGAGAAAGTGGCAGTGGAAAATCAACCGTTATCAGCCTCTTAGAGAGATTTTATGACCCTAATTCTGGACGTATATTACTAGATGGAGTGGATCTCAAAACTTTCGGATTAAGCTGGTTGAGACAGCAGATGGGTTTGGTTGGTCAAGAGCCTATTCTTTTCAACGAAAGCATTCGTGCCAACATAGCTTATGGCAAAGAAGGAGGTGCCACGGAGGATGAGATAATTGCAGCAGCTAACGCAGCCAATGCACACAACTTCATAAGCTCTCTTCCAGGTGGTTACAATACATCGGTAGGCGAAAGAGGCACACAGTTATCAGGTGGACAAAAACAACGTATAGCAATTGCAAGAGCTATATTGAAAAACCCTAGAATACTTTTACTTGATGAGGCAACCAGTGCACTCGATGCTGAGTCAGAACGTGTAGTTCAAGAGGCTTTAGATAGAGTCAGTGTTAACAGAACTACCGTTGTTGTGGCTCATCGTCTTGCAACGATTAAAGGTGCTGATATCATAGCTGTTGTGAAAAATGGGGTGATTGCTGAGAAGGGTAGACATGATTTGTTGATGAAGATTGATGGTGGAGTTTATGCTTCATTGGTTGCTCTTCACATTAGTGCATCATAGATTTATATTTATTATTTATTTTTTTCTATTTGCAAATGTTTTGCAAATAAATGGATAGTTGTACCTAGTCATTAGTAGGACTTTTGATCCAGTTTATTAGAGAGAAATAACGCATAGGGTTGTAGATCAAATCAAGATTAGGAGGCCTATCAGTAAGATGTCAAGTGTTGTTAGCTTATAAAGCATTAAGTTCAACCTTCATTGCAAATGAATATGAAATAGACATGGCGAGTTAAGGAAATTACAATGTGTGTAGCAGCGTCGGGTCTAAAGGTTAATTTCTCTAAAAGTTGTTTGATAGGGATAAATGTTCCAAGAGATTTCATGGAGATGACGTGTAACTTTCTTAATTGTACCAAAGGAAATCTCCCGTTTAATTATTTGGGGCTTCCAATTGGTGCAAATCCTAGAAGAGTGTCTACTTGGGAACCGCTCTGGGAGCATGTGGTCAAAAGGTTGAATTTGTGGGGGAACAAGTTTAATAGTTTTGGTGGGTGTATTGTGCTTCTAAATTCGATGTTGAATTCAATTCCTATTTTTTATCTTTCCTTCATGAGAATGTCGGTCATTGTTTGGAAAAGGTTGATTAGAATTCAAAGAGAATTCCTTTGGGGAGGGGTGTTGGGTGGGAAGAAGATTAGTTGGGTGAAGTGGAGGACGGTGTGTCAACCAAAGGAGGAGGGAGGCCTAGGGGTAAGGGATATTAGAGTGGTGAATCTTAGTCTTTTGGCGAAGTGGAGATGGAGGATGATTCAAGGTGAAAACTCTTTGTGGATGGATGTGCTTTTGGAGAAGTATGCTCCTAATATCCGTGGTTTGTGGGATAGTAGGAGTGCGGTTTGGCCTCATTATGCATCTAGGTGGTGGAAAGACGTCGCAACTCTAGATGATGGTGGGGGAGCAAATTGGTTCAATGCGGAGGTGGAGAGAAGGGTGCTTGATGGTGTGGATACAAGTTTTTGGAATGTGGTGTGGAGGGGGAATTTGGCGTTCCGTCATAATTATCCTCGTCTCTTTGCGATGTCAAATCAAAAAGAGGCAATGGTGGCGGAGATATTGGTGGGTAACGAGGTAGGTAGGGAGTGGAATTTTTTGTGGTGTCGTCAGTTTTTTGTGTGGGAGGAAGGTATTCTTGCTAATTTGATGGACGACTTGAATGGCTATGTGGTGTCGAAGGGATGGATAAGTGGAGGTGGAGGTTGGATGTTGACGGGTGTTTCTCAGTGAAATCCACGTATAAGAGATTGGTCTCGGTGTTGATTCCTACGAAAGCAAAGGGGGATGAAGAGGTGATGGTTTTCTCTCAATTTTGGAGGAGTCTGGTTCCTTCAAAAGTGGTGGCTTTCTCTTGGAAAGTCCTACTTAATAGAATCCCTACAACGATTAATCTTTCCTATAGGAATGTGATGCCACCAAATGCGTCGTTGAGTTGTGTGCTACGTGATGAGGCCGGTGAAACGGAAACTCATACGTTCTTGCATTGTGGTGTGGCTTTGAAATTTTTTGATGACCTATCATGGTGGTTACAAGGGTCGTTCATCATGCCTCCGAATTTGTTTTTCCATTGGGCTTGTTGGGAGGATTTGACACCGAATAAGAAGATCAAAAAGGGGTTGAGGCTCATTTGGCACACGACATTGTGGATTATTTGGAAAGCTAGAAATGATCGCATTTTTAATAACGGGGTGATAAGGGGTGAGGAATTAGTTGAGGAGATAAATGTGTTATCTTGGAGGTGGAGCCTTACGTGCCTTAAAATCCCAGCTTGTTTGTATTATGAATGGGTTTGGAACCCGAGAGATTGTTTGTCCCGGTAGTTGGGACGTGCCTGTTGTCGTTGCGGTTTTGATCTTGTTGTTGCTTCTGGTGCCTGCTGCATATTGTGGTTCTGTGTGCTTGTTTCCGGCACAACTTCTGGTTTTCTGGGCTGATTTAGGGGTGTTTGTGTTGCTGGTGATGTTAGTAGATGCTTTGGTTGCTGTGATAACCACTGCGAACCACCATTTTTTGGGAGCTCTTGGCATCGTTCTGGGCCTGCTTTGGCGTGTTAGTTGGTATGGCATCAGTTATGTGATGGTTGTGTTTTTTCTGGTTTTTTCTGTGTTTTTGCGGGCCCCTTTACTTGGTTCCTTTTCGCGTTCTATGATTCATACATTGTTCTAATTGGCCCCCTTTAGAGGATAACTCAAATTCTTTAATGTAGAATTTTAGATAATAAATTTGGAGAATTTTTGTAAAGTATTTCTTTATGCATACATTGTTGTTATACTTCTATCTTTAGTTACACTAAAAATAGAAATTACTAACATGTGATTACATGTTCAGTCACGTTCATAAAAAAAGTATTGAAAAGAATGGACTCTATTAACGAGGTACTTACAAAGTGTGACTAACTAAGTATTAAAAGAAAACTTGTGATCGATGACATTGCAACCCACTAACAAAGTGTTACTTATAATGAAAGAATCTAGGTCTGCCTTAGGCATAGGTCGGGGGTACGACAGCCTAGGACCCATGCCGATAGGGGGTCCAAAAAAACTTTTAAGGAGGAGGGTGCATATAGAAAAATTTGGTTTATGGGGGTATATATAATAAAGTTCACTAAAAGGCACAAATATTGACATAATGAAGGTCTGGGCTGAACTCTATTAATTTTTGTGGCCTTTTTGGCATGATTTGCTAGCACAAAAATTTACTAACATGTGATTACATGTTCAGTCACGTTCATAAAAAAAGTATTGAAAAGAATGGACTCTGTTAACGAGGTACTTACAAAGTGTGACTAACAAAGTATTAAAAAAAACTTGTGATCGATGACATTGCAACCCACTAGCAAAGTGTTACTTATTATGAAAGAATCTGGGTCTACCCTAGGCATAGGTCGGGGGTACGACAGCCTAGGGCCCATGCCGATAGGGGGTCCAAAAATTTTTTTAAGGAGGAGGGTGCATATAGAAACATTTGGTTTGTGGGGGGTATATATAGTAAAGTTCACTAAAAGGCACAAATATTGACATAATGAAGGTCTGGGCTGAACTCTATTAATTTTTGTGGCCTTTTTGGCATGATTTGCTAGCACAAAAATTTCTTTATACACCCTCCCTATAATGTTTTTTTGTTGCTCTTAATAATGTGCCAAAAAATTTATTATAGAATAAATTGAGATAATTTTTGGGACCTTTGTTTCTAATAATTTGTCTCACTAATATTAAAAATATTACTGATATTTATTATACAAGAAATTGAGGTAATTTTTATATCAAAATAAATCATATTTTAGTTGAAAATGGGTTTAGAGAAATTAACATATTATGAGTTAAGGAAATTACAACGTGTGTTACTATTTAGGATTTTTTTTTTCTCTGAAGCAAAATGTGGTAATTTTATGAAGTTAAGTATTTTAGAGGATAACTCAAATTCTTTAATGTAGAGTTTTAGATAATAAATTTGGAGAATTTTTATAAAGTATTTCTTGTATGCATACATACATTGTTGTTATACTTCTATCTTAAGTTACACTAAAAATAGAAATTACTAACATGTGCTTACATGTTCGGTCACTTTCATAGAAAAAAAGTATGAGTTCTTCTCTTTACCCAAACTGTTTTGCCCGTTCCCAAAGTAAATGTCCATATTGCCCCTGCGTGAGTTAACATGCGCTACGTGAGTTAAGTCACGCTGCGTGAATTAACTCACGCTACGTGCTGTTATTAGCCCAGCCAGAACCTCATTTCCTCATTTCCTCATTTTCAATCAAATCTCTCTCAAATTACCCAAATCCGAAATTCCTTCAACCTCAAATTAAACAACACTCCAACAACAAGAACAAATAAGTTTTCACTTAAATTATGTTGGTATGATAGATTTTTTCACTTAAACTAGAATTTATTAGGTTTAGTGTTTTGTTAAAATTTTGATTTTTTTTGCAAGAAATGATAGAATGTTACATGCAAATGACTTATAGTGCTTAATTGTTATGATGTTTGCATGATTATGTTAGATTTTTTATAGTTAGTTTAGATTTTTTTAGATTTAGGGTTTGTTTAAATTTTCCTTTTTTTTGCAAGATATGATACAATGTTACGTGCAAATGACTTATATTGCTTAATTGTTTAGATGTTTGCATGTTTATGTTGTAGTTATCATTTTTACTTCCAAGTGTTTGATGAAATGTTTGAATGAGTTTTTCATTGATTATTTTTAATTTCTTATTGTGTAGATTTGAAGCAATAATGGTCGGGTGGATCGACGTTCATGCAGAATTCAACGGTGGAGAACCTCAGAGGTTGAAGGTTCGGTGTCTTAGTGTAACAATAAGAGGTCTCAATGATCAACTGAATGAATTCAACAAATGAGTCAACCCCAGAGACACAAGGAGGGTGGAATACGTTCGGTATAAACGTCCAGCACTCAACGAAGGGAGAGTATCATTCACTTGGGTGGAATTAACGAACGACGAAAACGTGAAGAACATGTTTTGTGAGCACAGCATGTTCCAGTGGATCGATATGCGGGTAACGTTGCTGAGATCAACTGAAGATATCATCAAAAGTTTGATTCCGCCATAAGATCGTTATTAGGTAGGGAATGCACTTCCAACTACAACAATTATCTTCCTCTGGATGGGGTAATTCAAACTTGTTAAACGATAATTCCCAAGGATTCACCCGGAAGTGTTATCGTTTCATTCAAAAGATTAAATTCATGTTAGTTTAGTTTAGATGAAGGTATTGAAGTGTCAAAGACTGTACCTCATTCTTTTGGCACTTGAATACCATCATCTAAACCAAACTAACAAGAATTTAATCTTTTGAATGGAACAATAACACTTTCGGTATGAATGCTTGATAGCTGTTGTTTAGCGAGTTTGAATTTACCCCATTCATGGATAAGATAATTGTTGTAGTTGGAAGGAACATTCCCGAATGTAATGTAATGTAACTTTTATTCGAATATATTCAATACACAATTTTTATTCAAATTTACGCTGAATTCCCGAATGTAATGTAATGTAACTTTTATTCGAATTTATTGAATACGCAATTTTTATTCGAATTAACGTTGAATTTATTCTAATTTATTTATTTACTTTATTGGAATTTATTAATTAAATACGTAATCATAACACAAATGCAAAAATCAACAAAAATGTGTAACAACAGGCCACAGTAGCGTGACTTAACTCACGCCAAGGTTAACACTAGCGTGACTTAACTCACGCTAAGTTGGCCGGTGGAATTTGTTCAAGAACACAGTTTTTTGAAGTTGGTCAGTTATTCAACCTTCAACCTAACTCATTTTTACAAGTTTTTTTGAATGTTTTGACTGCATTTAGTACCAATAAAACCTATGCTACCCATTTCTCCCTATAAATAGCCCATCCAAAACTCACTATTTGCTCACACCATACATTCTCTTCTCCTCCTCACTCTTTCACCTTCATAGTTTTAGTTTTTTTTTAGCTTTTTTGGGGGCCAACTTAGTGGTAAAAAAGGGTCAAGGAAGGGGGTAAAATAGACCGATCAACTTGGGGCACAAAGAGGTCAACCCTCGGGGTAAATGTAAATTTGCTTCTTTTAACCCCAACGTCTTTTTACCTTGGGGTAAAAAGACTCTTTTTTGGGGTATAAAAAGAACCACATTTACACTTACCCCGAAGTGATGATGTCTTTTTGCCCCAAGATGACTGGTCTCTTTTGCCACCGACCTTGATCCTTTGTTACCCCTAAGTTGGTATATTTTTACCTCAAAGAAGCATATTTACTTTATTTCAATAAAATGTATCAAATTATGTAGGCTTAATACATGCTTTGGTCCCTTAACTTATTTTTGGATTTTATTTTGGTCCCTTAACTTTAAATTGTCTCAATTTGGTCCCATAAGTATCTCTCCATTTACCAAAGTGGTCCCTTCTGTTAGTTTTCTTTCAAAAAACGTTAACGTTGGCCAGGTAAGCTTCCACGTGGGCCTATCAGTAAATTACATGGCAAACATTGTCAGCAATATAAAAAGGGAAAGATTGGTGAAAATTTGAGTTTTTGTTTTCCTCTTCCACCATTCATCTTATTCTCCATCGTGACCCTCCTTTCTCTTGTTCCACCATTCTTTTTCTTCTTCATTCTCCATATATCCACCCAGAATTTCGAACCACACAACCCATTCACCTGAAATGTCGAACCAGACATCAAAAACTCCATGGGTTCACGAAAATTCGTATGCATCTGGATCTGTTGGGTCAAGTTTGAGAAGAAGGTCAACACCAAATTGTAGGTGTGGAGAAACAGTTGTAATTCGAACTGTAACTGATGCATTGAATCCTAATTGTGGGAAGAAATTATGGGGTTGTAGAAACTATAGGAATTCGAGTGACAAAGGATGCAATTACTTTAAGTTAGTTGATGAAGATGATGTTATGGATGAAAGGGATTTGAAGATTGAAAGACATAAATTGAAGATTGAAAAACAGAAGAAAAAGAAAAACAAGTTGAAGAGTAATTTATCAAGAACAAGGAAATGGTTGATAATGGCTTTAATTTTTGGATTTGTATGCTTTGGGATTGTGTTGGTCTTAGGAACAGTGTTAGTTTGCAAAACCACATCCATGATGAGTGGAAATTATTTGAAATAGGGACACAGATGTATTTAGGTTTTGTTATGAATGAATGTAATGTATTGAGGAATGAATGTAATGTGTAGTGTTTGATGAATGAATGAATGCAATAGTTTTAATGAATTGTGTTTTATTGATGTTTTGTTTAAGCATATAATGTTGACAGGAACCTTTTAAGATGTTATAATAGTGTAACAGGAATTGGTATAAAATGCTACAATTATGTTAAATTGAAACTGTAACTTGGAAAAGGGCTATAACAGAAACTGTATTATAGGCTGCTATAAGGCATTAAAAAGTACTTAATAGTACATCATTCCATATATTAATAACTGCATTACAGCAAACTAGTAGCAATGTTACATCACTAAGTGCTTAACAGTTAAAAAGTGCATAAATATTGCTAACCAAAAATAAAGTCAAATGTGCTTAATATCAGTCAATAGCACATATTACATCAATTAGTACTTAATAGGCTACTTAATACCAGTTAACCAAAAAGACATTCAGAAGTGCTTAATAACACAAATTACATTCAAAATGACATTCATAGTGCTTAATTTCTAAGGCTGAGATGCAGACCCTGCCCCTGCCTTCTTTGACAACCTCTTTCCTTTCTTTTGTGCTTGTGTTGGTTGAGTTGCAGCAACTTGGTCCACATTCTTTCTCTTCCTAGGTGATCTCATTTTCTTTTGAATTGGTGGCTAAGATGGTTGTGCCTGAGATGGTTGTGTCTGTGGCTGAGAAGCTTGTGGCTGAGAAGCTTGTGTCTATCCTGGTTGTGCTTGGTTCACATTCTTTCTCTTTCTAGGTGATCTCATTTTCTTCTGAATTCGTGGTTGAGATGATTGTGCTTGAGAAGCTTGTGTTTGTGACTAAGAAGCTTGTGTCTGTGGCTGAGAAGCTTGTGCTGGTTGATGAGAAGCATGTGCATGTGTTGGTTGTGCTGGTTGTGTTTGTGCTTGTTGATGAGAAGCCTGTGATGGTTGTGTCTTAGTTGTAGCTTGAGTCTCTGATTCAGGTGGTGGTGGTGGTGGAGGTAGTGTGCATGTTGATTTGTTGTGTCCAGTTTGCTTGCACCTACTACACTTAATTCCATAAGTGGCTCTCTTCATTTGTTTGTCATCTTTCATCAGCTCACTTGCATCCAATCTCCTCTTCTTTTTAGGTCTACCTGGTTGCCTTTTCACTGGTGGTGGTCGAAGATCAGTGCATTTTGTGGTCACCCATAGATCTTGGCCATTTACTGGAAAAATTATGTTGGAGTAACATTCTGCATATTGCTCTTTCTTAAATATTGATGGCACATAGTCAGCTATCTTGTAATTTTTGTATTGCATGCAAGCAATGGCATGACAACATGGCAGTCCTGTCAACAACTATTTCCCGCAATCACACACTTTGTTCAACAATTTTACAGCAAACTTGTCTCCAGTGTTTGACATATGTGTAACTTGGAAATCATCATCTCCACCTTGCCTACATTAAGGTTAACATCATATTAACACCATATTTCACCAAACGAACATAAATAAAATAAGTGATGTATTAAGTAACTCATACCTTACTACCCAATTATTAGTATAAGAAGATTCATTTTCAAGTTTTTTCTTGATATTTGGCAGCACTTCACCATCAGCATACTTAGCAATTTTCTCCCTATTGAGCTGCCACCTTTCCATCACATACACTCTGATATCCTCCAACATAGAAATCACAGGCTTGGACCTTGGAACAACAATAACAGAATTGAATGCTTCTGATATGTTATTCACCAGTGTGTCACACTTTGAATCACCTTTAAACATTGCCCTAGTCCAATGCCTTGGTTCAATCTCACATAGGTAGTTAAAGGCTTCCTCACTTATTTCCTTAATTGCCTTCATCTCCCTCTCAAATGCATTTCTGTATGTTGTCTTTGCTTCCCTCCACATCAATTCTTTCAACTTTTTCACAAGGAATCTCTTCCTAAAGTGTTTGTAGAGGTGTGTGACACAAAACCTCTGCTCAACTCCAGGAAGCAAAGCATCAATTGCTGTCAAAAGTCCCTGTTTAATAAAATACAACAATTACAATTAACATATGCAATTAATAACTAAGTATTTGAACATATTCAAGAAAAGTCATTAGTTAATTTTAACAAAATACAACAATTACAATTAACATATGCAATTAATAACTAAGTATTTGAACATATTCAAGAAAAGTCATTAGTTAACTTTACCTTTTGCTGATCACTTATTATAGTGTAAGTTTTGCAAAGTCTAATGCCACCAAGATCAGCTATGAGAAGCTCCAAAAACCATGTTCATGAATCTTTATTCTCTCCTTCCACAACAACATAAGCAATTGGAAGTATTTGGTCATTAGCAGCAAATAACATTCCACCATAAGGGGTCTTAAGGAAACACCCATCAAAACCAATTATAGATCTGCACTTGAAGAAACTATCCCTACAGCCCTTAAAACACACATACATTCTCTGAAAGTGAGGACAAACTATGGCATCAGGAGATTCTAGGTCAGCTTCAGAACCTATATAAGGGGTACTAGTAATGGTTACAAATGATTCTGGATTGGATCTAATTAATTCTTTATCATAGTCATGTAACCTTCTATATTGATCTCTAAAGCTACCTTCAACAAATTCAACTGCATAGTTCTTTGTCCTATAAGTCTTGCATCCGTTGACACTCATTCCCCACTTCTGTTGAGTCCTCTACATAATTGTAGTTACACTTAAGTCCCTATTCTCTCTAACCCTTGTGTGTAGTTTAGATCCTAACCATTTAGAGTTCATTATCTTTACTTTCCACCCTGGTGCACATGTATGCTCCCCTAGAATTTTCCTCATTTGCCACGTTTCCTCGCCTTCAATCTTACCACAATACATCTCCCGTTCACAACCATCACCTTTGCAAGTTACCCTCATTCTCTTCAAGTCATTTTTTTAAAACTTCAAATCCCTAGCATTCTCAACAGCAAAAGTTCTAACAGCATGCTGAAAATCAACCTTTGTCATAAATAAAGTTCCCATCAGCCATTCATACTTTTTCATACTATCTAGCATCTTAAAAACTGGAAATTTTGGGTTCCTTACACCATCTTCATCACTGTCAGACCCACTCACAAGCTCATCAGAGTTGTATTCTTCCACATCACTTAATCCCTTGTCCCCCACAACACTTGGTTGGCCTACTTCTCCTTCATTGTTAACAGATCTCCTAAGATGTTCAATTATGTCATCTTCAAAGACAGGCTCTTCAGTTGCTTTCTTCTTCTTAGGCCTTCCTCTTCCCCTCCTCTTACCAGAGCCTCCCTTCTTCTTTTTCCCCTTCTTAGCAGTACCAGATCCCTCACCTCTTAAGGTTTCAGCTTCCACAGATTCACCTTGCACATTTGCATCATTCATAGCTCCCTTAGCATTCACAGTTTCAGCATTCACAGTTGGTTCATTAAATAAAGACTCCTCATTTAAGGAAGTAGTTGCTCCATTAACTTCATTCCCACCTACCTCACTGTCTAAATTTCCACCTATATCCGAGTCAACTTCCTCACCATCAAAATGTATCTCCAAGGCACTATCTTCACTCTCACTTTCCAGATTTTCATTACCCTCTTCATTACCTAGCCCAGCCTCATTCACACCTTCATTCAAGTCAGGCCCATTCTCATCTACATTCAATCCAGTCTCATTCACACCTTCATTCAATTCAGGCCCCTTCTCACCTTCATTCGGTTCAGGCCCCATCTCACCTTCATTCAATTCAGGTCTATTCTCATGCTCACCAAACAAATCAGTCACATCCATCATTGGGCCTAAGTCATTTAAGTCCAACTCAGGCCCAGTTTCATTCACATCACAGTTGGGACCATTTACACCACTATCAGCATTTTTACCTTCAGTTGTGGGACCTACATCAGTGGGACCTTCATTTGTCTCATTAACAACAGGTGGGACAGGTGGGGCCATACAAGGATATTCTAACAATGGTTCAAGGGCTACAACATCAGGTTGTGACATAGGATGGACAACATACAAATGGACCCTATCATATTGAAGTGCAATACTCCGCATCCTTCTACATCCACTATCATTATTCAAAGGAATAAACTCATCTTCCATAGTAGGGTCATGATACCACAGAGACTTAAGACTAACATAACCACAATTTTTTAAGGTTGATAACAAAGCAAAGTAGGAGAAAAAGTTTGGGTCACAATCTAGTGTTTCTACTGGTCCTACATAATCAGGGTCCATAAAGCTACTAAAATCCCTAGCATGATGTACCACACACTCAAAGATTTGGTCCATCTGTTTTTTACCATTAATATACAATAGAAATAAACCCTAATTAGATTTATGCACAAAATTCGAAAAAATTGGACCACAGACCACACAACAGTATAAAACCCTAATTTAACATATAGAAATCCAACACAACAGACAAAAATCGACTTTTGAGAAGGAATTCATTAAAAGGTAACAAATTCATTGACATTTTTGAAAACCCTATACAAATTTTCGCAACCCAAATAAGGCAAAAAAAACATGTTTTAACTTGAGATTCGCAAAGAAGAATAGGAAATTAGCCTTAATCAGTTAAAAATTCAATGAAATTAGCCTTAATCAGTTAAAAATTCATTAAAACCCTAAAGAGTTTTGAAACCCTATTCAGAATTTTTTTCCAAAACCCATGAGATTCGCGAAGAAGATGATGAAACTAACCTGGAATTTTGATTTGCTTCCTGAATCTTCTTCGTTTTGTAGATTTCTTCAACTTCTCTCTTTGGGTTTTCTTTCTCCTTCTCTCTCTACGTTTTCTTCATTCTCTCTCTAACTTCTAAAGAATTGTAACGTTTTGATTACGTGGAAGCTCACCTGGCCAAAGTTAACGTTTTTTGAAAAAAACTAACATAAGGGACCAAATTGAGACAGTTTAACGTTAAGAGACCAAAATGAAATCCAAAAATAAGTTAAGGGACCAAATCATGTATTAAGCCAATTATGTATTATGTAATTGTATCAAAGTATTAATAAAATGAGGTTTTATTATGTAATTGTTGAGAATTTATATTAGCATTTATATTATTAGCATTGATATTATTTACATTACCATTTGAATAATTATTTATTTATATTACCATTTGAATAATTATTTAATTTTGATAAAAATTGTATATTATGTAGCGTAAGTTACTCACGCTCCAGTATTTGTAAATTAACACTAGCGTGAGTTAACTCACGTAGCGTAGTTTAACTCACGTAAATTATACACTGGCGTGACTTAAGTCACGCAAGGGCATTTTGGTCATTTCACTTGGGAATGATCAAAATCGTTTGGGTAAAGAGCAGTACTCAAAAAGTATTGAAAAGAATGGACTTCATTACGAGGTACTTACAAAGTGTGACTAACAAAGTATTAAAAGAAAACTAGTGATCGATGACATTGCAACCCACTAACAAAGTGTGACTTATCATGAAAGAATCAGGGCCAGCACTAAGCATAGGTCGGGGGTGGGAAAACCTAGGACCCATGCCGGTAGGGGTTCAAAAAAAAACTTTTAAGGCGGAGGGTGTATATAGAAGTATTTGGTTTATGGGGGGTATATATAGCAAAGTTCACTAAAAGGCCCCAAACATTAACATAACGAAGGTCTGGGTTGAACTCTATTAATGTTTGTGGCCCTTTTGGCATGATTTGCTATATATATCTCCCGCATAGCACAAATATTTCTATGTACACCTCCTCCTATAAAAAAATTGTTGTTTTTTTTTGGTAGTGCAAAAAAAATAAAAATGTTGTTGTTAATAATGTGCCAAATAATTTAGGATATTTTTCTTTGAAGCAAATGTGGGAATTTTATGAAGTAATTTATTTTTGAGGATAACTCAAATTCTTTAATGTAAAAATTTTGGATAATAAATTTGGAGAATACATTGTTGTCATACTTGTATGAATACATTGTTGTTATACTTGTATCTTTATTTATACTGTCACGTTCATAGAAGAAAGTTTTGAAAAGAATGTATCTTCATTAACGAGGTACTATAATATGAATATACATAGTTGTCATACTACTACTTCATTGCTTTTGTTTTCGGAAACTCCTTGAAAATATTTGTGATCTTGTATTCTTGTTCTCTTACTGTTATATAATAGGAAGATATGGATTTTTGCAAAGTTAAGTTATCTAATCATTTTATAAGCATCATTTTCATGAATTTTTATATATCAACTTTAATGGTTGCATTGGTCTTTCCTCAAAAAAAAAAAAAAATGGTTGCATTGGTCTAGCACAGCTAATACTAATCCCTTATTCTTAAAAGTTGTTAGGTTTGCAACTACTAAACCCTAAAATTTTGGCTCTAATTTGACAGCATTAAATGTTAATTAGGTTAACTCTAAAAATATTTCCCTCCTAAATCCATGCCAGTTTGAATTTTTCCTAAAAATAAGTGAAAAATCGGTGGCATTTTAGTCAGACTTTTAATGGATTGACTGATTGAGGATATTAATGCGTGTGTTATTGGAATTGGAATACGCTTATTTTCAATGTCGTGCCATGGAAAACGCATAGTTTTGTTCTCAATGAGAATTCACATCTTCCCAATTCATCGCTCTTCTCTCTCCTAATTTTGAATTTCAAATTTGAATCTCTAAAATCCTTTATTTATCTCTCTGTACACAGCTATGTCCCCCTCTCTCACACACACTTTTGTTGAAGGAGAAGAAGATAGGATACACCGCAACCTCCGCCCACTCTCCTCCTTTATTTGTTCTACCTTCCCATTGTTGCCCCTCGCCATTTCCAATACTTCTGTTTTCCATTTCTTCTCTTCATATTCGTTACCAAATACGACAACATGGGACAGAAGCAAGGTTCCCCAAGGCCCATAGAAATTGTCCTAATGAATAGTATCAGATGAATTTGAGATAAGGTCTTTCTTTTTGATTGAAAATCTTGAGTGTTGTGAGATTTTATCGTTTTCCTGGTTAAAGTTTTTTTTGTTACATATTCGATTTTTCTATTGATTTGGTTATAGGTGCAATCACTACTTTAAGACAGTAAGTCAATATCATGTTTTTATTTGGCCTGGATTTTGTAAATTCTGCACTTTGCATTGAGGGAGTACAAAAGTAGTGATTGCACAAGCTTGTGTTTAACAGAAGAACTAATAGTCACAAATTCAATTGTTTTCTAATTATCTGTTTTTAATAGTTTAAATTACATCTTATTTTGGAATTCACAATTACAAGTGAAGATAGAATGAGTTTCAAATAATTTCATGCTACTTATACATTGAGGGAATATATTACGGATCCGGTCCTCAGAATTATTAGGTGTGGTACTGTCATATATTCTCATAAATTTGAACTCATTTCCACTGCGATGTTTTACTGTCATATATTCTTTTACATTCTAAACTGCGGTGTTTTTTTATTTGGCATCTGTTAATAGCAAAGTCACTAAAGTTCTTGCGAATAAATTCAGCATAGTTTATCATCAGACTTTATTGTTATTAGTCTCTGCCAAGTTTATCAACTATGAATGTGGGAGACAATTTTCCCTTTAAAAACTTATGAAGCAATTTAATGGTAATCTGATTGCTGCTTACTTTGTCTATGTCTTGATGCTTAATTGTTTTAGACGGAATGAATTAAGGTTTTTAAGGTTTCAACTCCAGATCTAAGGAAGAATTACACTTAAAAATTTACGATCATCATAATTTAGAGAATGTGAAGACAATTGATGCAGTATGATATTGTTGAAACTATGTCGTAGTTTCAAGAAGGATCTCTGTACCGTGCACGTCAAGCAATATATGTGTATATTTTATAAGCTGATATTAGATAATTAGGTGATTGTCGAATTATGCTGCTAACTATATGTTTCGTTACGGTTACAACTTCGAATATTTGAATGAGTCATTGTCGTATATAAGGTGGCTATTCAATACAGTTAATGGTAAAGTCACTAAAGAAATTTGCTATTTATACGCTTTGTACTATGTTACTCCATGAAGACAATTTCAATTTAATTAAGTGACAAATTTCTTTTCCATTCTAAACTGCGGCGTTTTTTTTATTTGGCATCTATTAATGGCAAAGCCACTAAAGCTATTGAACATTCAACTTTATATGTAGCCTTAATTGTATTGATCTTTAATCTGCAAATAAATGGATTGATTTGATATCAGTGTAATCCTTTTGCAAATAGTTAATTTCAAATAACATGAAATGCAGTATCGTTCTTATAATTTAATCAGTTATAGCAATGGTTCGGATGACAAACTGTGGCTCCTGAGTAGTAATAAAAATATTACTTATTAAGCATTAATAATAGATTAGTAAGACCCGTGCGGCGCACAGGTCATCAATCTAGTAATGATTGAATTTTACTTATTTCTAATATGAATAACAATGTTAAGAAAATGTGTCAACCCTAATTCTAATCTTTTTGGCTCCAAATGGTTTTGGCCGTTAGATTAATCTATGTTGATCTCCACACATTCAATATGTTCCCAATAAACACTGTCTTTCAATTTCAACTCACAACTGCATTGGTAACATACACACGGTCCTATTACCAATAAACATATTTCCCAATTGTTGCATTGGAGAAGAAAGACCGGGTAAACATCTAATCCTATTACCAGTCAACATTTGTAAATCGTGATTCTGGTGAGGGAGAGAGAGGAATGAGTTAGTTATGGACGCAGAGGAGGGTGAAGAGAGCGATTTCGGTGAAGGTGTGGCCGGTTGAAAATGATTATGTTCAGAAGCCGTTACCGTTTGAACATGAGGTTGAGAAAGGGAGTGCTTTCGCACTTGGACTTCTTAATTGTTTAGTTTTGTTGGTTTTGTGACTTTTCTAAGGTAATCATTTTACCCTTTCTATGAATTGAATTGAATTGAGTTTCTCTAAGTATTGTTCTCAGTTTCACTTTCAACTCCAGAACCCTTATTAGCTGATTCAATCTTCATCTTATGGAGTCGAATCACTCTTCATTATTCTCAGTTTATCTCCCTCTCCAACACTTGAGATGATCCAGTTTTTAAAAATTGTTCATCTTTTCACTTTTACCTTCTTGCTTGAGATGATTCTGGTATTCTCAAAATTGTTTATCTTTTCACTTTCACCTTCTTCTCCATTTCGGTGACGATTCGATTTCGTCGGTTAAGGTAAGAATAGAATGGAACGTGTTACATCAGTGTTAGGTACTCCCTCTTTCACTATTTTCCTCTCATTTGCAAACCTCTATCACCACTTTACCTTTTTGAAACATTGTCTTTTTAACTCAATTGAAATAAATATATACAATTTATTTGCGTCTGTGTATTTGGGATTAATTTTAAGCATTCTACTACTTCATCTATGTTTGGATGACATTTTTAATGGTGAAGCAAATGAACTAATTGCATGAATGTTTTGCTTAATCATGATGTTATACTTTTGTTTTCTCTTTTAGATTTATGAATTTTGTTTTTTTCTTTTTAACTTATGGATGGTTGTGCTTCTAGGTTTGAGTTCAAAAGTTGAGGATGATGGAGAATGAGGCTTTGATGAAAAGGTGACACTTTGACAGATTTATTTCTCCTTCAGTTGTTTCACATTTTCCTCTTGTTTGTTGTTTTGATTTCGTTTTTTTATAGCTTTTGTCTCATTATGTTGTGTCTTTTTTGCTGGGTATTTTATTTTAAGAATTTGAGGCAGAAGAAATGAACGTGCAAAATGAGTGACCCATCCGTGCAAATTCCAAAAGTTTAAACAGTTTGATGTATGCAAAATGCAAATTATCATAAAGTATAATCTAATTAATGAGTAGTGATATTCCATTGCATGATTGAAAGATGGGTCAAGCACTAAGATGCGTTCAAGTTGATCAGTCCAATGTTGCTATCAAAGAGCACTTTGGAAATTTTGCCGATGTTTTGGAACCTGGATGCCATTGTTTGCCTTGGTGTCTTCGTTACCAGATTGTTGGTGGATTGTCGTTTCGTGTCCAGCAACCTGATGTGAAATGCAAAACAAAAACTAAGGTCCTTGATTCTTCCTTTATTACTCCACCTACTCGGCTTCGTGATTCTATTGTTTAGATTGTGTTGTGTGATAAGAAAGTGTTCTGGTTATTTTGTTAATAAGCTTCATAATGAATTTGTTTAAAATCTTGAAAACATTCTGTTCTAAATATTTCGAACAATGATTTTAAAAGTAACAGTTTTCCAACAAGGATTATCAATGTGTCTCTAATTTTGTCATATTTTTATAACTTACCTAAAGAATTCTATTGATGATATATTGTTACCAGCTATTTTGATCGTTGGAATGGTTTAAGTTCTATGTAATTTGAGGTTCAATTTTGGGTACTCTTCTATTCTTTTTTCTTCCCTACAGCTTTAACTTTTGTCTTAATTTATTCTTTTTATTCTTATACAATTTATCTCTATTAATTAAGTTTTATATCCAAAAACCTTCAAAATGAATGTGTATAATATATGAGATTAGTTTTGATATGATTCAACGACAAAAAATTGTACATGAAATTAAGACTGTGATATACTAAATGTTTATAGAAACTAGAATGTGCATAGAGACATGTTTCAGACTTGGAGGTTGGGGGATTGAGATATGCTAGACTTTTAGAGGAAGATAAATATAAATATCTTTAAAGGAAAATTTGGAGTGAGCTTAATTTGGAGTTTGGATAGAGTTATTGATGACTACTAATTGAGTTATACAGGGAGTTTGCAACCTTTTGGTTCCATTATGCAGTGAAGAAAAGATGAAAATATGGCTGAAAGTTTGTTGGCCAACAAGTGAACTCAAATTTTTATTTGTGCACTTTATACTTTAAGACCGACTTTTGTTCA
>Ga0315913_1001627_pt1 | contig 25101 bp, 25 predicted proteins | sample MpolsnodulesMG_FD_207736 | JGI IMG/M metagenome (GOLD analysis project Ga0315913, IMG submission 207736) | Medicago polymorpha root nodule microbial communities from Los Angeles, California, United States - small nodules | ecosystem: Host-associated > Plants > Roots > Nodule | place: USA...
CTTCTCAGAGATTAACACTAATCCTGGTTATGTTAATCAACAAGGAAGAGTTAGAATTTCACCTTACCATGATTTCAATAAGGCTTCACATGGTTGCAACAATGTCTGCCCTCCAAACATGTGCAAGGTATATTTTTTATTAGTGTTTTTGGTCTCTTATTTGTGACCACTAGATTAGATTTTATGCCAATATAAAATAATGAATAATTTGATGTAGGACCACTAGTTTAAATTAATAAATAATTTTTGTTCTAAACAAATATTAATAAAGAAGTTACTCTTTGTCTATATTTTAAAATTTATTTATGCTCAAATATACTAATCTTTTTTCAAAATCATTATTTCAGGGTTTAATCATTGATAAGATTCAAGATTCAATTTTTGAAGTGGATAGCAAGAGGTTTATCTACCTTGGTGATGGTGCTGGAGATTATTGCCCTAGCTTGAGGCTTAGAGAAAAAGATTTTGTGATGCCAAGGAAGAATTTTCCAGTGTGGGATTTGATATGCAAAGATCCTTCACTTGTTAAGGCTGAAATTCATGGTTGGTGTGATGGAGAAGAATTGGAACAAGTTTTACTGAATTTGATTAACAAAATTATGATGGAGGAACATGTTCAATTTATTTCATCAGATTGCAAGATACAAACTCTATCTAGTCCAGTACTTGTATCTTTGCCTAAAGCTGTCTCAGTTAGGCCATAAATTCTAAAGCTTAGTAGTTTGCTATCATTGCAAATGTAATAGGTTTTTCTTTTGTCATTTGATTAACTTTAATAAACCTTTTCTTGTACTAGAATTGGTCTAAACTTTCCTTGATTGTGCTGGTTAATTATTTTCGTAGTGTATTGATGTGTAAAAAAAATTAAAATTCACGTTTTTTTTCACCATTGACATATCGATAACTTAATCTTTCTTTCCCATAAAAAAAACTTAATTTTTTTTTTAAAACTAAAATAAGTGTAGAGTTTGAACCGAAGAATCTCAATCCAACAGTTTTTTTTAGGGAATCTCGATCCAACAGTTATCAATGTGTCAAATGCATGATTGTATATTTTAGATTTAAAGAAGAAAAATGGTTCAGTCAAAAAAAAATTAAAGAAAAATGATGGACAATGTATTTTAGGATTTTAGATTCAAATTTGTATCAAAACTAGTTTTAATTTATTCTAAAAATATTCGTAGTATTTATTTTACTACAACAAACTTAAATCATTTCATTAAAAATAATATTAATACAAGTGGGTATGTCAGTGAGAATGTGAAAACTAGTTAGAGATGTGGTCGTCTTTGTTAACTTGTAGGCAACTTCATTAATTTATCTTCTAGTAACTCAATGTAAGAGTTTGTTAAAAATCAAATTATGGAATCTTTGACAATCTTAAATAATAGCACAACACTTGGAATTATCTTATACTTCAATATGAAATTTGGACACAATATTCTTAGAGTCTATTTCAAAATTCATATTGGTAGGATGTAAATTTCGAACTCATTATATAGGAGTCAAAAGACCCAAATTTTCATGGTATTGATCAGTTGAAAGGTGACTTGTATAATTAATTATACTCACATACATAGAAAATGAAAACAAGTAAGATCGTATGATATTTGTACATTTTAAAATGGGTTTTTTTAATTTGAGTGGTGTTATTTATCGCGAAAAATAGCTTCTCAAATGATTCACAAAATGCAGCTCAACCAATTAATGTTTGGAAATTGCCGAAATTCACAGAAGTAGTGTATTGACTTTTTCAACACTTTTCAAAAACGTGGTTCGAACTAGATAGCACTTATGTACCATAATGGTATTTACTATTGCTCAATTAGAATGTGTCACGTGGCACATTCTTTAGAAAAATATATCAAATAAAGCATTTATAAAGTAACATTGATAGGCGGCACACTTTAATTGGCCAATGATATATACCATTGGTACCTCAATGGTACACAAGTGGAATCCGGTCCAAACTAGCATTCGTGATGTTTTCCTAAAATTGCTTTTCGCTACGTTCAACATTACCCTTTTAATGGATTGCTAACACAGAGAGATGGAGGGGGGTATTAGTCAAGAAGAATCGTGATAGCATTTTTCGGGAACAAGTAGCATTTTTCTTTTTATAATTTTAGGGTTAAAAAATACACGCAATATTTTTTAAATAGAGATCGGATAGAATGTTACGTATAAATTTTTAGAATAGATATATGTAGGTTTAGTGATCATTTAAGATCTATTTAAAGGTTGATTTCTTTTGACAAATATTTTTTGGACTAAATGGTTAAGAAGCTCAAATATTTACCATTTCTGTTACATTTGGTGTTTATATGAATTTTTTTTGTATTAATAATCCTTTAGTTTTTAATAGAAAGGTTTATGATAATCTGGAATTTGGTTGAGGTAAGTATAGTCTAATTAAGAATTGTTATATCTAAAAATCGAATTCAGATTCTTCCCATACAATTGTTAATCATTTAAGCTCAATTACATGGTTGGTTATATGAAATTTTAGTAGTTACATAAACATATATAATAAGAGTTCGTTGACACCAGATATAAGTTAAATGGCCTAAACTATTTGCATCAAACTTAAAATTTAGAAGAGAGAACCTGATTTCCCGTTTCTCCTCTTTCATATGTAATGGAACCGAGCTATTGGATGGAGCAAGGTGCCACCCCTTTCTCTTGCCCTGTCACCGATTCAAGCTACGAATGAAACCATGGCCTCAAATTTCTCTGAACCAATCTAATTCTACTAATTAACCTAGGCATCAAATTTCGTGATTCTACGAATGAAACCATGGCATAAGCCTTCCAATGACAATATTAATTTTATAAGATTCCATTAGCAAACAGTATTAATTTACAAAATTCCAATTGTTTGGTTCATTTGAGTAGTCGAATTGCTTTTTTTTCACTTTTAATACCCTTGTGAAGTTTACGACCTAACACGTTCAATTTTTCTGTTGAAATAAAATCAGGGCCAATCATTCCAGAAATAGTGATTCATACAACACAAAAAAGTAACAAACATGTATGCCAAAATCATATTTAGTTTCCAAAGGTTCCACTGATGGAGAACTTTGTTTTTTCTTGTCGATGGTAGTTTGGGGCACTGATGGAGAAGGTTGGAAGAAGAAATATTGGAAAGTATTTCCACCGTATTATTTTTGTATTTTTGGAATGCATAATTTCAATCATAAGATTGATTAAATTTAATGGTTGATATTTGGTATATGTCTACTAACTTTTTTTTTTGAAGGAATGTATGTCTACTAACTTGGTGTAACGGATCCTAACTCATATATTAAAGGTATAAATTATACCAGATCTTTTTGAGAGGAATAAACCGGATCTTCTCTCATTATGAAGCATGCATAATAGTTATGTATATACTCTTCGCATAGTGACACAAAAATGAAACATTCGTGTTTTTATTGGATGAAGACATTTTACTTTTAAGTCATTATGATTTTGTTAAAAGAGAAATATAAAAAGGAAATGATACAATGATGCATAAATATACAATGAGAGGATTACAAAAATTGTAATTGAGCAACAATTTATGTGTGGAAGGATCGATGTGAGCATTGACTGGTGTGACAGTCATGGGTTGATACTTTGATACCCCCCCTCCCTTCAATTATATATGGCGATAAGAAGCAGTACTTTAATGAAATAAAACTATATCGAATTTTCTGCTTCACTTAGCTTGCTTGTAATATGAGCATCTTTTGGAATCGATAAAAGGATTACGGTGCAATCGTCCACTAGTTAAAATGCTATATTATTGAAAAATAGGAAAAGGAAAATTAAAATGGACCAGCCAACCATACAATGCAAGGTGGTTCACTGAGAGCAAGAGGTGGCCGGCCCGATTGCCCTCTCGGCCTACATGAACCATAGAAGCAAATAGTGTAAGAGTGTGTTTGCGACTTTGTTTTTAGAGAATATAGGATTTTAAGGTGTTACTATTAAGTCTATATTTTCATATAAATACTTTATATTAAAAAAAAAAAACTAAAAGAACAACATGATAATATATGGTCATGGTCATGTGTCAAGTTGTTCTTTCAATTTATTTATTTTGATATATTTGATATATACCTGTCTTTGGAGGATTTTGGAGGATAATAGGGTTATGAAGTTAAATCTATATTTTAATATTTATTTGATATTTAAAAAAAATACTAATACTAAACTAGTATTGTAAATATAGTAATGATAAGTCCATGAAAAAAATAAAACATTGGTATATATACTATTATAAATTAAGGGATATGAGATTTTGGATCGGTTTTTTCATTATTCTAAGTAAACTTTTAAACAAATTTTATTTTATTAATGTAATATTTTTGGTGTGATTAAAAATATAAGAACTTATATTATATTTCCTCTAAAAAAAGAATTTATATTATATTTGATATATTATTAATGTCATTGAAAAAGATAAACATGATTGGTAGAGATTGTTAAAGTTAAGGAATTAAGAGCTTCCCTAGTTTTATATAAATAAATAAATAAAAAAGATTGTAAATAAATAAATTGGTTAAAATTAACCAACTTTAGAAGCATATGGAATGGAACTATACCAAGAATATTCTTATGAGCTGCAAATGCATTTAGTGGTGGAGATGTGCATTTCACACTCATAATCCTCGTCATCAATCTTCCTTATTCTTCTCATGGCCTAACCATCACATACCCTCCGATCTTCTAAATAACCTAAATTCAAACCGATCCAACGGCAGATATTTAATTTAAGATTACGACAAGGATTATAAGTTATGGTATGTTACGTAATATTCCTCTGAAATAAAATATTCTTTTTATCTTTTAAAACAAATTAATTACCTTGTCTTCCGTTTTTGCTTTTTCAATTTCCCTATAAATACCTTTCTCTCTCACTATATCAACTCCAAACCAAGAAAGAACCAACTTTGAGAGCAGTGAGAGTTTTTTTTTCAGGTCATTGAAATTTTTCACATTCACTTTCTCACATCTCAAAGAAAAAAAATGTCTAATAATATTGTTATTATTTTCGACTTTGACAAAACCATCATTGATTGTGATAGTGATAATTGGTTGATTGATGAGTTGGGTTTCACCGACTTGTTCAATCAACTCCTTCCTACAATGCCTTGGAACTCCGTCATGGTATATTTTTTATTCTCTTCATGTGTTCTATTTTCATTTATTAGAAATTCTGCATGGTCTCAATTTGCATAAATATATTGCTAACTTGGTTCTTTCTTGTTTTGGTTTTGAAATTATAGGACAAAATGATGATGGAATTTCATTCAAATGGTGTAACCATTGAATAGATTGAAAAGGTTCTTCAAAGAATACCAATTCATCATAGAATAATACCTGCTATTAAATCAGCACATGCTTTAGGGTGTGATTTGAGGATTGTTAGTGATGCCAATATGTTTTACATTGAAACTATTTTGAAGCATTTGGGAATTAGCGAATACTTCAGTGAGATTAACACTAATCCTGGTTATGTTAATCAACAAGGAAGAGTTAGAATTTCACCTTACCATGATTTCAATAAGGCTTCACATGGTTGCCACAATGTCTGCCCTCCAAACATGTGCAAGGTATATAATTTTTTTTTGTGTTTTAGGTCTCTTGTCTGAGACCACTAGATTTTATGCCAATATAAAATAAAGAATCTACTCTTTGTCTATATTTTAAAATTTAATTAATATCAAATATACTAAACTTTGTTTAAATCATTTTTTTCAGGGTTTAATCATTGATAAAATCAAAAATACAATTTATGATGGGGATAACAAGAGGTTTATCTACCTTGGTGATGGTGCTGGAGATTATTGCCCTAGCTTGAGGTTTAAAGAGAGAGACTTTGTGATGCCAAGGAAGAACTTTCCAGTGTGGGATTTGATATGCAAAGACCCTTCACTTGTTAAGGCTGAAATTCATGGTTGGTGTGATGGAGAAGAGCTTGAACAAATTTTGAATCAATTGATCAACAAAATTATCATTGAGGAAAACGCTCAATTCATTGCTACTGATTGCAAGCTGCAAAATATATCTATTCATGTGCTTGAGTCTTTGCCTAAAGCTCTCCCAGTTGGACCATAAACTTTTCGTTTACTATCATTGCAAATGTGTTTAGGTGTGTTTTTTTATCCTTAGATTAAGTTTAATCAAGCTTTCTTGGAATTCGTCTATGATGGAAACATGTAATGTCTTATCTAATACAATGATCAATTTGCCCTACATGTTGTTGTTGTTGTTATTTTTAACACAATTTAAAACTTCAGTAACAAAACCTTTATTCCTAGACTTTTTTCGGTTGAACAATCTTCTCCTCAATTTTCCCTAGTGAAATATTTCTTTTTGTACATCCTAATATTTTATCTCCCTTATTTTCAGTCATATCATCCTTATAAGTATTTATTTATATATGAGATTAATTTTTTTTATACATTGGACAGTGTAAATTTTCTTTACGCAAACATCCAATCAAGTTTATCATGTAAATATTTGAAGTTATATTTAAGAATTATCCTAATAAAGGGGCACTATAACATGGTTTGATTGTATGCATGTGTAAAGAATATCATTATTATACTTATATTCTGATAAATATTTTTTATAGCTTTTAAATATTTTTCATCAAAAAATATTATGATACATGTTTATAGCTTTTATGTTAAATCAAATCAATATTAACTTTTACTTAATTAAAATAGGAATTAATTCTAAAAAGTAATGCCGAAATTCTAATATTATGCTTTTCGACTTTAGCATGTGGTGGTACAATATTTCCCACAAACATCTTGGACTTGGAGTAATGCTTTATGGTCATCAGTGGCAGAAGTTAGTAAACGTGTGAAATACAATGTTTTATATATAGGCCATAGATTGGGAACATGGCTGAGCATCTGATTTTTATTATGCCATAAACAAAGCTATTATAGATTCTTAGAGTTGTAAAATTCTAGGTGTCTTAACAGATCCATGATCTATTTGCATGTTACATATGAGTTCATGCAAATAGCGCTCATTGCCACTTTTGTTCTCTTTAAAGGTGAGTTGCACTTTTCATTGCAACTTAATATGAATTTTTTTCCCAACAATCTTATATATAAAGAAATAGTTACACATGAATAGAAGTTAAGCGGGAAACAAGCTGTACCACTAGATCTTTTTGATGGTAAAATCAATTCTCGTACATAACATTCATGGACTTATGAGTTATGATATTGTTGTGCGTGACCCTTTGAACTCTATGTAGAAGGTCAACAACCTCTAGTGCTAGGAAGCTAAAAATGTCAAAAGCAAATGATATAAAAACATGTTGATTGTCAGACACGTTTTCTCATATTTGGCCACTTTGTGTTGACACGTCTTTTAGGGTTGTTTGGTCCTACGGTAAAAGTCCTGACCCCTAATCAAACGAGTCGTGAAAAGCCAGTCAGGTCCACACATGCATGTTTTCCTCCTATTCATCCATAACAAAGTCATGTTTATAATGAACTGCATGCTCTCCAAAAGTATCCAAGCACGCCTACACCTCATCAATAGGAAGTAGTGGAGTCATAAGGCAGTATCTAAGGATAGTACGGAACTCCACTAGTGACATATGCTGACCTAACACATCAATCGAGATAGCTAAAAAAAATCTTGAGCATGTGTTGCTTGCAAACACCCTAAAACCGCCTTCTATCTAATGGTCGTGTTAAACTTGATTTCCATATCTTGAACAAATTTACTAAAAATGGCACTCGTCAAAACATGTTGTGTTTTAGGCGAGACGGTGTCCTTGCATGTAAAACTGCTAATGTCGAAATTTAAAATTGTACCACGAAGACCATCCAAAGCATTATCAAAATCCAAGTCCATACCACTTATCTCATTGTCTCTCAAAATATGATATTGTAGCACCCAAGAGTGTGCCCTAGAAACCACAAAAGCATATGAGGAAAGCCTCTATTGTTGAGTACAAACCCAACCCCCAAACTTAATAGGTAAAGAATCCAACCTTCATTGAAGGTCCCCATAGAAAGGACTGCGCGGAACCACAATGACTTCAACCGCTGCATGCAACTCTTTATCAAACAACATAGCTGCCTCCCTCCATGTGATTCGGTTGGCACGTCCTTAGGCCAAAGAAAAGTTTGGCGATACCCGTACATGATCGAAATAGAAGAAGCTCACACAGAAGATCTCGTAGCTGTGGAAAAAGATGCATTAACTCAATAACCCTGGAAGCTCTCTTCATGGCTAACCCCTTGATAAAAACATTTATCTCGGCTAACGAACCCTCCGAGCAATTTCACCCCTTGCCACTTTATTATTAGTTTTTTTATTTCAATGGTTGTATATGTTTGTTGCCATGTACTTACAAGTCTTAGATACAACGACTTCGTATAAAATGGACCAATACAAAAGTTGATATTAATGGACTAATAAAAATTGGTCCATGGTAGAACATAAGTTTCCGATTTATATAGAATTCACTCATCTTCTCTTCCAAATCTACACTTGTCAATCTCAACAATTCTACATATCTCACCCACAAAATTGTCTTTGTAGTCTATATATCACAATTTTTTATTATTTTATCCTTTACTATCATATATTTTCCCTTTAGCAACAACATTACTCTCTTTAATTGCTCTTCAATTGGACAACACCATCTCAAAAGCTAGAAACAAACAAACATTGGTAGCGACGACCTATAATAATGGTAACAAATTTTCACATTCAATGTTTAGAATATAAGGTTGTTATACACAAAAGAGTGATGGTTAAAATTGTCTTCAGCATTCAAAAATCATTTGTAGCATTTCCTCGAAAATTGATATTCAAAGCAAGATTTCTCTGCTTCAATACAAACACTCTGATCAAAGGACATTCAAAAAAGAAACCTAGAACACATAAACTATAAATTTAAGGCCCAACTTTAGGCAATGACTGGTGAACGGGAACAAATAGAGTTTGTAGCTAGCTTGCAGTCAGATGCAATGAATTGAACATGTTCCTCCATCACTATTTTGTTGATCAACATCATCAAAACTTGTTCCAATTCTTCTCCATCATTCCAACCATGAATTTTGGCTTTGACAAGTGAAGTATCTTTGCATATCAAATCCCACACTGGAAAATTTTTCCTTGGCATCACAAAGTCTCTTTCTCTAAGCCTCAAGCTAGGGCAATAGTCCCCAGCACCATCACCAAGGTAGATAAACCTCTTCTTCTCCACTTCACATATTGAATTTTGGATTCTATCTATGATTAAACCCTGAAACAATGATTTAAAACAGATTAGTATATTTGATCACAAATAAATTTTAAAATATAGACAAAGAGTAACTTCTTTATTAATTTTTGTTCAAAACAAAAACTTCTTTATTAATTTAACCTAGTGTTCCTGCATCAAATTATGCTTTATTTTATATTGGTAAAAAATCTATGGTCTCAAACAAGGACCAAAAACACTAAAAAAAAACATAATACCTTGCACATGTTTGGTGGGCAGAGAGTGCAACCATGAGAAGCTTTGTTGAAGTCATGATAAGGCATAACTTTCAATCTTCCTTCTTGATCAACATAACCAGGATTGGTGTTAATCTCAGTGAAGCATTCACTTATTCCTAAATGCTTCAGAATGGTTTCAATGAAAACCGTATTAGCATCACTAACAATTCGCAAATCACACCCTAAAGCATAAGCTGATTTAATAGCAGGTATTATCCTGTGATGAATTGGTATCCTTTGAAGAACTTTTTCAATCTCTTGAATGGTTTTACCATTTGAATGAATCTCCATCATCATTCTGTCCTGTATTTCCAGAACCAAAACACAAGTTAATTTTCAGAATATCGATAGAATGAAAAAACAGAGTATTTATAAAAACAGAGCATATGAAAAGAGTGAAAAGCATACCATGAGAGAATTGAAAGGCATAGTGGGAAGGAGTTGATTGAACAAATCGGTGAAACCTAATTCATCGACAACCCAATTATCACTGTCACAATCAATTATGGTTTTATCAAAGTCGAAAACTATCACAATATTATTAGACATATTTTTTCTTTGAGAGGTGAGAAAGTGAATGTGAAAATTTTCAATGACCCAGAAACAAAAAACACGTTCACAAGGAATAGAAAGACAAAAGGGTTTCGTGGCTTGGATTTTATTCACATAGAGAGAAGGGTATTTATGCGGAAAAATATGATGTGAAACGGTGCAACGAAAACAGGGGAATTTAGGTTTTTTCTTTGAAAAAGAGAGAGAGAATATTTGATTTCAAAGGAATATTTTCATGGCATCTTCTAAGTTTGTTACTCCCTTTTTTGCGTAAAGTAAAAAAAAAAAAAAAGAAAGTTACTCCCTTTATTATTTCTAGAAGAACTGGAACTAATTGAATTTATGAGAAGTTGTAATCCTTGTGAAAATTAAAGTTTAGTTTAAGCCGTTGGATCTGTTGAGATTTTGGTTAGTTAGAAGATCGGAGGGTGTGGCATGCTTAGGCTATGAGAACTAAACGGGGGATTAATTAAAGACACAAGGATTATGAGCTGTTGTGAGTTGTGAATGTTACATGCACTTGGTATAAATCCCACACGAATATTCTTGTTCTTGGTAAAAAAAATCGTGCGTTTAATTTCTCATCGCTGCTCCTGAAAAATAATAAAAAATCTACACTTAATTAATAAACGTAATTTTTTTTGACAAAAATTAATAAAAGTATTATTTACCCATCCTTTCTTTGACTTATTTTTTAAGTTATAAATCAACCCTTAAAAAAATCAAAGTGGTACATCAATGGACTTTGGTCAAAAAAATACTCTACAAATTTACCCTTGATTTTGAAAAATTAAATTGTTATTATATTTGTACTTTTAAATTAAATTTTGAGTTAGTCCATAAAAAAAATTAAGTTATTTCTATCTAAAGGAAAATAAAGTACAGACCAAAAAAAAATAAGCAACGCAACTTGTTACCTAAACACTCTAGAGGAGTCTACCAACAAGATAAAATTTAATTGTGAAAAAGAGAACGGTCATATCTTCAGTGCATCAATGTTGCTAGCCTCGTATTTAGCCAATCAACCAACACATTATTATCTTTTCTCAATATGTTGGAAAAGGAAGCTAATCAAGGAACATGGGAAAGTTTCCTAATGAGCGAAAGAATAGTCTCGTGAGGATGAAATTCATTATGATCATCATCAACAATCAAATCTAAAGTCGCCTGATAATCAAATTCATAGTAATGAACTAATAACCAAGACCCCAAACTAGTCGAAGGCATCACAAAATTGTTGAGAGTTCAACAAACAAATAAGATGCTCTTCCACAAGAAATAGAAAATCCATGAATCCAAACACCATTATTATTACTTAAAAGGTTGTCAAAATATGCACTGCATGGGTTGTCGAAGGAGGAACCATCCAGGTTAACTTTGATAGAACAATCCTTAAGGGATAACAATAACACAAACCACATAAGAGTGATAAGAGAAAATACTATTAATGGAAACTCAATCGCCTTTCTTAACATGTTAAAAAAATCTTTTCATTTCTATGTCTTCAAATCTCACAACAAGTACCTGTAAAAAGAGGTCGTGCCTTAAGCGTAACATGATGCTTAAATCAAATTTAACAATCAGTCATAAAAAGATCGTTCATATATAAATATGGAACGAAAATAAGCCAGTGTTCTAGCGTTACTTGCAAGAATTATGCTCTTTACCCAAATGGTTTCGCTCATTCCCAAGTGAAATTCCATATTTACCCTTATGTGACTTAAGTTACGCTAGTGCAAAAGCAACGTGAGTTAACCCACGTTGTGTGACTTAAGTCACGCTAGTGTTAACACTAGCGCAAGTTAACTCACGCTGGTTCTGTGCGCACCAGAACAGACAGGCAGTAGCTACTGCCTTGTTCCCTGAACTCATAATTTAGAACCATACTCATACATAGCTACATCCATTCATTCATTCAACCAAAACTCATAATTTATAGAACATGCATTCAGTGTGTTTGTTTCAAGTTTACCAAATTTATTTCTAGAAATAACATTCCTTGGAATATAAAGATGGAAATTTTGTTCCAATGTATTTAGAAAAAATATGTTTTGTTAACTTTATAATATTCATAAGAACCATAAAAATAAGGATTATACTCCCTCTGATCCTATATATAAGAAAAAATTCTTTTTTTTTAGATACATTGAATAATTAATGTATCTAATTTACAATGAAGACCGGATTCATTAATGTTTAAATGTATCTAAAAAAGGAATCTTTTTTTATATATCGGACCGGAGGAAATATTTCTTTTTTATAGGTAACTATGTATATAAATTTATTCACATCTCTATGAGAACTTTATTCCCACGCTTTTTTTGGAAAAAAATTCGATTCCCAGGAACACTCTATAGCCGAGAATAAAATTTAGTAAACTTATAACAAACATAAACATATATATTTATATCATTTTATTACCAGGAATCAATAAATATAACTTGAAACAAATAGACTCTAATTCTAATGACTATTTGTTAAACAAGACAAAAATGACTATTCTTTTTAATTAAGGAAAGACCGAAAATGACTATTAAAAATAGATTTAATTATTTATTATTTTGACATAAGAAACAAGTCTCACTCAATCTCGCTAGTATCTCTTCCATCGCCGCTGAAAGCAAGAAGTACTGTAATCTGCAATGGAGGAAGAGCAAACTCTAACCCTAACTTCAGAACCAGAACGAGAGCCAGAGAAAGACGAAGCAACAGCCATGTCTGATTCCTCCAACGGTTCCGATTCCGATTCCGATTCTGACGACGAAGCTCAGCAGAACATCCAACTCCAATCTCTCCAAACCGAGCTTGCCGCTAATCCCGCCAACTACGATGCTCATTTGCAAGTAATTCCTATTTCTTTTCATGTTTCTGAGCTTAGCAATTTCGACATTTTTACCTGTTGAGTTAGGTTTTGTGAACGCATTTCTTTACCGTTCAATCAAGTTATTCTTACACTCATTCGCTGCTTGATTCATCCTCCTTTCATTTTCAGTATATAACGCTACTTCGGAAAACCGGTGATGTTGATAAACTGAGAAAAGCAAGGGAAGCTATGACTGAAATCTTTCCATTGACCCCTTCCTTGTGGCAGCAGTGGATTAAAGATGAGCTTTCTCTCAACACCGCCAAGAACGACGCTTTCTCTACCGTTGTTAAGCTTTATGAACGTGCGGTGTTTGATTATCTGGTAAGTACATTCTGTTTGTTAGAATATTAGTTGTTTTGAGTTTACATTGTTGATAATATATTTCCTGTTGATGCACATTAGATACCAGGTTATTGAGCCTTTTGTTGTAATTGAGCTAAGAGTGCTTTTAATTTGCTAAAAAATAATGGGATTAGACTCGACAACTTTTTTTGTAACCTGTTTGATTTTGAATATTAGTTGTTTTGAGTTTATATTATTGAGTAGTAGAGGAAATATGAGTGCTTGTCTGTCCGCTTTTTTATTTCCCTTAATGCATTTTTTTTTTTTGTATTTCGTTGTACATATATTTTGTTATAAAATATTTACTTTTTTGTCCCCGTGAGCATAGCTCGGTTGGCAGGGGCATGCATTATTATATGCAGGGGCCGGGGTTCGAAACCCCGGACACCCCACTTATTCACCTTGAAAAAGGTGAATTCTAGCCACTAGGCTATTTGACCAAAAATAAAAAATATTTACTTTATTTTTTAATTCAATTATGTGTTTTCAAATTTAATTAAGAAAATAAGATTAGATTATTAGGGTGCAAATTTGTAGCAAAAAAACCTCATATGCTAAAAGATAGCAGCTAGTTTTCAGATTTCCTAGAACTTTGGGGTAGATTTATATTCAAATTTAAACTAAATAAAATTGAGTTTATTAGAGTTATTTTGTCCAGAAAAAGGTTCGACCAGAAAGTAGTTAATCGGTACTATTGCCTTTATATAATGGTATAGATGTTTTTCATTTTTTGTTTGACTAACTTTGGATGCTTCCTGTTGATGCATCGTGAGTTTGAGGAGAGGTGTTAGATAACAAGTTATTGGGGATTTTGTTATAATGGAGCTAAGTGTAGTTTAGTGTATTTGTATTTCACTATATATTTTTTGAGTAACGTTTGTATTCCGAAGCTTTGCTCTTCTAGAAAACGCTAGCCGCCTTTGTTAGCCTCTTTTATTATTCTCTCTGATTCTCTATATTGTTAACACTGTCCTGCCTTCACATTCTACTTTTCACCAGTAGCTCTTTTACTCAACTGTTGCATTATCCTTCATTTCAGTCTGTCTCTCTATGGTGTGACTACCTCCAATCTGTCCAAGACTTTGATCCAATGCTAAAGGAATCTTTACCCACTGCTATTTCCAAGGCAAGGGATCTCTTTGAAAGGGCCCTTACTGCTGCTGGTTTGCATGTTGCTCAAGGCAGTAAGATATGGGAAGCATTTAGGCAATATGAGCAGGCTATACTTCTGACCATTGATGAATCTGATACACAGGTTACAAAGAATATTTCTCTTTACTTTACTATACATACATGCTGTTTGTTACAAATATGCCATGTGGCACTTATGCAATCACTTTGGACTGATGTTGGTTTTAAATGTATGTTTTGCTGAAGACTTGTAACTTTTTTTTTTCCTTATTACGAATGTTTTTGATTTCGAGTTATTTGATTAATTTTACATTAACTATATGTTTACAGTATTATTCATGTAATTTGTCCAAAAAATGATTAAATAGCAGCCCACCTGCTACACACTGTCATGCTATCCTACTTTCGGGGTAGGCCGCTATCCGGAACTGACATCTGAGTTTATAACAATGCTTAAAAACTTGCCGATACTAGTTGGGCTCTAGGTAAATTATTCATGTCAATACAATGGTTTTATTTTCTGTTCCAGGCATTGCTTTGGTTACATAATTATCTGCTGAAGAAAGGGTTAATGTTGATTACTTAGGTAAATGTTTTATATACACTACACATTACTGTCTTAGACCAAGTTGAAGAATTTTTCATCAATTATAAACTAATGGTATTACTTGTCAAATATAATTAAAGACAAAGCAAGGTAGTTGCAGCTCTAAAAAAAATATTACATAATTATCTGCTGAAGAAAGGGTTAATGTTGATTAATTAGGCAAATGTTTTATATACACTACGTATTACTGTCTTAGACAAAGTCTACTTTTTTTTCATCAATTATAAACTAATGGTATTACTTGTCAGATATAATTAAAGACAAAGCAAGGTAGTTGCAGCTCTAAAAAAATATTATTGTTGAGGCAGTGCCTTGAATGCTCCAAAGCATCCCAAGCTAAATGTAAAAACTCAATTGAATGCATTGTTTAATTTTGGTTAGTGCCTTGAATGCACAAATGCGGGCAAAGCTAAATGTAAGAAAATTTAATTGTGAACATTGTTAATTTTTGGTTTGTTCAAGAGATATTAAGAACAAAGAAAACTCAGCAACCCAAGACAACTGTTTGGTTACATGCTAACTGTTGTAGTATTTTGCAGCATTATAGATTGTTCCAGTTGAAGAAGTAAGTTATGTTCTTGTGTTGCAGGCAAAAGAAAAGCAAGTTCAACACATTCGAAGTTTATTCCATCGCCAGTTGTCTATCCCCCTTGCTGACATGAATTCAGCACTTATTGCCTATAAGACTTGGGAGGTGGAACAGGGAAATTTTCATGATGTATCCATTGACCTGGTTGATCGTTATCCTCATGTTGCATCAGCATACCAGAAGGCCTTGGAGATGTATAATGCTCGCGTTCATCTTGAAGAACAGATTTCTAGCCAAGATATTTCTGATTCAGAAAGACTTCAACAATACATGGTATGTCTCTATGTCTAAATACAGCTATTTAATTGTAGTAGATAGAATTCACAAATTTGTTTATTTATTGTTCATTTTAATTGAGACAATTTTATTGCAGAACTATTTGAAATTTGAACAGTCTTCAGGAACACCAGCCCGAATTCAAGTTCTATACGAGCGGGCTATTACCGACTTTCCATTATCGCCTGATCTCTGGCTTGATTATACACGCTATTTGGACAAAACTTTGAAGGTTTCGGTTCCCCTCCTTGCTGTCATTGTCGTCAATTCACAATATCCATTTTCTAGACCAAGATTATAATCTGAATTTATTCCCCCCTTTTCTTTCTTTCCAGGTTGGTAAGATTGTTTGTGATGTATATTCTAGGGCCACTAAGAACTGCCCATGGGTCGGAGAACTTTGGGTTCGGTATATGCTTTGTTTGGAGCGCGGTCATGCTTCAGAGAAAGACTTGGCTGCAGTAAGATTTCAGATACAACTCTCCTTCATAGATTTTTTTTCCTTTCTTTTTAATGCATATAATCCTCTTACCTTGAACAGTCTATTGAATATTGATGAGACAATTGCATCATCTCTGTTTTAATTATAAATTGGCAAGTTCTTGGTGTTGTGATGTACTTCAGCTCGCATTGTTCTGAAGTCAACTTCACAGCTTTCATGCAGTGTTAACAAGTCATATGGCTGATCCCCTAAACCGATATGACAGATGGCATAATGATTGCTAGATTTTAGCCAGCAATTGATATTTAGTATCTAGTACATGCATACAAAGGAGTATGATAGCTGACCCCCCAATCAAGAGAGTCTGTGTTAGGTAGAGTCGAAGTGTTAGTAGGGAGTTAGTATTCAACTTTGATGATAACAGAATAACTACATGTATTTTGTCATAGAAGGAAACTGGAAGTGAGGATAGGGCCTGTTCAATGCTTGGGAGTTAGAGAGAGGACATTGTTTGGGATCTCTGGTTTTGTATCACTTATACTAATTAGAGTGGCTTTTGCACATAGGTTTGTTTAAATTTATATATGGACCGGTGGTCCACACGATATTAAAAAAAAAAAATTGAGGGGGAGAGTCCACTACAGTAGCTTGCTGCTGGATCTCTCACGCGTTGCTTTTGCATGACACTATAGCAATTGCCTGGCGAACCCCACCTAAAAGAAGGAAAACAAAAGACAAACAGTTCTATCAATCAATATTAAATATCCCAAATCCATGGATCTGTTGATGGTTTGATAAAAAATGGAGGTGTGCATGGAGGCTTCAAGGAAAGGTTTGAAAGCTGGAAAACAGTACGTAAAAGTGGAATCTCCAAAACACTGATGAGAGTGGTTTGTTCGGAAAGTTTAATTTGTTTTCCGTCTAGTCAAGTTCATCCAGAATGCAAAGTGGAAGAAAACAAATCATCTATAATTACAGATTAAATTAAAGAGACATTAGTTCGGGTGCATTTAGGGTAGGAAAGTAAAGATTTTCCAACCATCGGAAAGTTCATGTTTCAACCATAGATTTATTGTTTAAATATTCAATGGTTCAGATCTATTACCAGTTACCCTTTTATTACTTTTTGTTACAAAAACTGAGACCCCACTTACTATAAAAAAAATACATATTAACTGTTTTATTTGTTTGGATAATATGAAAGTTGGTCTGGGCTGCAGTAAAATTATATTGTTTGAATCCAGTATTTTGTTGGCATGTTTGAAAATAAGACAAGATATAATACACTGTTTTATTTGTGGTTTTTACATTTCTATATATATTTACTATTTTATAAAACCGTGGCTTTTACATAGATGTTTTTTTTACATCATTGCATAGATGTTCTTTTTACATTTTTTTTTATAAAATTGTGGCTTTTACATATCTAAAATCATTTTTTAGAGGATTTCTAAAAACATTTGTTTACATTAAAAAAATCTATAAATATTTATGACATTTTACATTTTTTATCTTTTTTTCAGGCCCAGTTTATATTTTCAATATTTTAATAATACAAATTGTTAATAATTTTATCAAAATGACAAAATAAAATTAAATTCAAAGTTTCATTTTGTAACATTCTTTTGAGCGGAGTAGCTTTCTTTTTTGAAGGGGAAAAAGAAATATGAGAAAAAAGGGCAGAAAGATGAGTAAAAGAGGTATAGATGCATGTCGGTGAGTGGATCAAACGGGAGGTGCAGAAAGGAAATTCCAGTTTAATATTATAATAAATGATATAGAAGTTAATATAATTACAGTTACACATGGAAACTGGTAGCTGGCAGTAAGAATTCAACTTGTGCATGGTGGGAAAATCTTTTGCTTTCCCACCCTAAATGCACCCCATTAGAGCAGGGGTCTGTTCTCTGTCAAAATAATGTGAAAGAACAATGATTAGAGGAAGAAGATAGATGAAACTTTTCAGACAGAGTACTTGAGTCGACAGACTCTACGAAGGAAGAGCCTTAACATTGTTGGGTTTAGTACTGTACGAGACTGCGTTGTGCATTGAGTCAGGAGTTAGGTGTGAGTATTGTTAAGGAGTGTTTTTCTTTTAATTAGCTTTTATATTTTGAAACAGAGAACTGAGGACACATTTCTGTCCAAAAATAAGAGTCCCAATAGCTCGATGTTGGGAACGATTGACGATGGAAGTAATGAGAGAAAGTTCTATGTAAGAACCATTTCATCTTCATGGCGAATGCTACGGATGGTTGTCATAAAGCTGCTATCCGTATACATGGTTGGTGTCATAACATTGACATGTTGAAGATGCATGCCATCCTGTCATCGGGGCCGCTAATGACAAACCTGCATATATGTATAATGCCCCGTGCCATCCTCTTAAATATGTGTTGTGTATGTAATGCGATAATATACCTGCAATAAACATATTTTCCTATTGTATGCAGCTATGTCTTTTACAGAGATTATGTTAATGCTTGAGTTTAATTGTTTAAGTTATCTCTTCTGTTTTTCTCTCAGAGTGGCAAAGTTGCCTCCTTTCAACATCGACATGCATGCAATTTCCATTTTGTTTCTCATATTACCTTTCTATTTCCTGTCCCAGATCAAGGATCTTGGTTGACTCTTTTAATGAATTGAATAAGAAGGAAATTCTTTTGGCATATAAATTATTAATTGCCAGACTTGTTTGTGAAACGAATTTTTCATATTTTAATGCGTTGTTTAGACAATTTTGCTACTGATTTCAGATCTTTGAGAAGTCCTTGCAATGCACCTTTTCTACGTTAGATGAGGTATGACTGATATTTAGTTTAGTTTGTTTGCTTCATTCTTTATACTTGTAATTTTGCCTTTCTCTAATTCAATTGCCTGCTTCCCTAAAATTCCATAAATATCTAGAATATATTGCATTTGTAAACTCTTCAATATAAATTTTTGTTTCAGTATCTTGATTTGTTTCTCACCCGGGTAGATGGCTTAAGGCGAAGAGTGACATTCACCAAAGGAGAGGATCCATTGGAATATAAAATAATAAGGGAGACCTTCCAGGTTAGTTATATGTATTTTGAGACCTGTAAACCGTGTACATCTTTACCAAAATTAGTGTTGTCTTTTGCATAAAAAATATTCTAGTAATGATAAGTTGGAATTGAAAATGAAAATGGTCTTGTTGATATTCTTCTCCATCTTTTTTTTATTTCTCACTTAGTTCTTCATGTGTTAACTCTGTCTCTGGTTATTCAACTAAGGCAATTTGGCTGTGTAAGAAAACCCATAGAATCCAAGAAGTTTCTTGATTCACGACAAAATAGTTCGAGGTAAAGGGAAGCCACGAAGAACTCCCGGAGACGATCAAAATGGACCAAAATCAAATGGACGTTTTGAAAACTTGGTTCATGACAAAATACGTTGTTGTTGTTTACATTACTAGCTATCCCGTCACACGTATTGCCTTATTGGGAAATGTCTTTTGTAGTAGTTGTTGGTACTCAGTACTCGCACTTCGATTAGTTTCCCAAGAGACATTTAAGCATCTCTATCAAGCTAAATTTGTAGCAAGTCATTAATTGTTCTTGTTATTGAGGCTGTCAAACTCGTGATCTCATCTTAAGATCATTGGAGGAGTTGTAACTAATTGACTGATACTAGTCAGTCAACTTAGAGTAGCAACTTGCTACTGCTGGTCCAGTGCAGAAGCCTATAAATAAACAATTAGAGCTTGTTATCATTTGATCAATCATTCAACACAATTCTGTTAAGAGATTCCTAATGAACTCTAAGAGAATCTATGCCTAGTTTACATAATCCTAATAGAGTACCAAATTCCCACATAGATATAAGGGAGTCGTTTTTAGATCCAGGTAGATATCGAATGTTGGGTAGGGTGCTGATCTATCTTACTATGATTAGACCTGACATAACCTTTTCTATTAGTGCTGTAAGTCAATTTTTTTTATTTATTCTTGCGATTGTAATTGGAATGTAGTGGTTTGAATCATGGGATATATAAAGGTGTCCCAAGAAAGAGAGTTAATTTATGAGAGCAAAGGTCTTGCTAACGTTGTTGTATATTCATATGCAGACTGGGTTGGATATTTGGTGGAATGTTACTTTTTGGAAAAGAAAAAAAACGTAGTATTGCTAAATTTGATAGAGACTGAATATTGAGCTACGACTCTCACTACATGTGAACATATTTGGTTGAAACAACTTCTTGATGAGTTAGAGTTCTTCATAGCTAATTCAGCGAGTCTTATTTGTGATAAATAATCAAGCAACTTTACATATCACATTCAATAAAGTCTTCATCGAGCAAACTAAGCACATAAAGATTGATTGCCACTTTATTTGTGAGAAAACTCTTCATGGCTAGATTTTTACATCCTTTGTGAACTTGAATGATTAGTTGGCTGATATAACAAGTTTCTCAGAGGTCGAAGGATATCTTGCTTGTATATGAATCATACTTGATGCATATGATAGAAATGTTTAAACGAGTCTAGGGCTAGCTAGACGAATACAATGCTAGTACCACCATTAACTAAAATTTAGCATTTAGCAAGCAAATTCACATAATGGCTTGATGACATGAATATTTTCGACAACCTAAAATTGAGCTTGTTGCAAGAGACATGGTTTTCAGTTTTCACAAACTAATCAATTTGTATGCTGTTGTAAAATGTTTTCTTTTGAAATTTGTGTATTATTTGTCAATAGAACTATATACTTACTATTTGCCTTTTCCAGCGTGCATCAGATTACTTGTCACCATACATGAAGAATACAGATGGTTTGTTACAAATACATGCTTATTGGGCCCATTTAGAAACAAAACTTGGAAAAGATATAACTGCAGCTCGTGGAGTTTGGGAGAATTTTCTTAAGATCTGGTCTGATAATGCTCAATTAAATCCTTTCATAATTAAATGCTTTTGTTATGTGTTATTTGTCCTATTCAATTCTACATACCTTTTGACTTACTTTATGCAGTGGTTCAATGCTGGCCGCATGGACTGGTTATATAGCCATGGAAGTTGAATTGGGTCACATAAATGAAGCAAGGTCCATATACAAGAGATGCTACAGTAAAAGGTTTTATGGGACCGGTTCAGAGGTATACCAAGCTTCTCTTATTTCTATAAACATTGTCACTTTATTCTATAATGTCAAATGCAACGCTATTGTGTTCGATCGCAAACTTGTGGCGCGATGGGGAGCTTGGTTGCAACACAGTAGTTTGGTGAGAGAGTTCACATGCAATCCAAAACAGATCAGAACGCAACATGACAGGGGGAGTTTATATGCACAAGAAATTGACCGGCTTTCCACAAAAGGCGTGTTTAAAACTTGTTTAAGGGTTTTCTAATCCCAAAAGGCGTGTTAAGGAGCCAGGTTCCCGATTCACAAATCCAACTCTAAGAAACCCAAAAATGGAATTGACAAAGTGGCACGATACCACCATTTTCTCGATTTTGCGCGGATATCACAGCCGTGACCACCAGATTGCAATTCCATCCATGCCCAAACACGCCCAACCCCATCAAGATCGCAGACTTGCATGATTTCATGTGATTGTTTGCGATCTTGACTACCATGCCCCTTGGCAATTCCTTTCCTTACACAGTAGTCCTTCCAAAAATGGTAGACCTAATGGCTCGTCCGTGCCTTATTCCACCTTATAGCTGTATCAAATTCAATACCCAATACCATACCCAGTGCTCTACTGCTAAGTAGAGACATAGATTTTTAGCATTTGAATATTCCTAGAGCAAACTTTGAAATGTTTTTTACTTACATTGATCTTGTCTAGTCAAAGTATGAATTCTTTGATTCACACTACTGATGAAAAAGAAGTCACTTGAGGGTTATATAGAAAGATAGATTAAAAGGGGAGCTTCGCGCGCTTTATAGGGTCTTGAGCCTGTGCTATTGTACTTTGCAAGCAATGTGTCTTTCGCATGAGCAACGACTTGAACCCGTGATATTTTCACCAGCATCATTGCTTGAGGGACATCACAGTCATAGTATTTTTTATTTTATTTTTTTCCTTGAGAGAATTATAAAAGGATTGCGATTTTTCGTATGTATACAATATTTACGGTTTAGATTTTATTTGCTTTTTAATACTGTTTGGATTAGATGATACCTTCCCTTCCTAAAACACAGAATCATTCAGGACATTTGCAACTCATGGTTACGCTTTGAGAGGGAGTTTGGCAAGCTGGAAGATTTTGATCTTGCTTTGCAAAAGGTATATTCGTTCCTCTTCAATGTATGTTTTTTTAAAAGTGTAAGTTTGTAATCAATAGGAGAATGTGATAAATGGTGAGAAGAGAAGGTGAGAAAATGATTGAAAATATGCAGAGGAAAAATTGAGAGAACTTTAGTGTAATAAGTTGTTGGAAGTATCATATAATTAATGTTCCTCTTATCAATTACAATTAGAATTATAATATCATAGGGTTCATTGCATTCTTAGATTCTTTGTACCTTAGAAGTTAATGCTAGTTATAGTTCTCTTGTAAATTGTAATTGTCATGTATATAAATAGATGCTCTTGTTGAGTGTTACTCAATCATTCAGAAATCTCTATCGTATTTTAATAGTGGTTACTTTGGTTATCCTTTGTCATTTATTAAGGAAGTTAATGATTTGACTAACCCTACTCCATGAACTTGAATATCAATTTGATGAGAAAAAGACATTTAACAAACAATAGGTTTGGTATGCTGATTTGTTTTTGTGCTGTCTTTCCACAGGTTACCCCACGTCTGGAAGAGCTACGTTTATTTAGGTTGCAGCAGGAATCCAAGTCAGTAGAGGAAAGTGAAAATAATCCAAGGAAAAATGTAGGTGAAAAAAGAAAGCCGGGGGCAGATATAGCCGATGAACAGTCCCCAGCAAAGCGAAAGAAAGATGCTGGTAAAAAAATACAAAAAGCACCCAAGGATAATATAGATCAAGTGCAGAACTCTACTCAGGTGACAAAAGTGGAAGGTTCCAATCAGAAAAATAACAAATCGGATGACAGCCAAAAGCAACAGCTTACCCGTGGAAAACACCGGGCATACTCTGACCAGTGCACTGCTTTTTTATCAAATCTTAACCCTACGGTAAATAGAGCTCTTAGCCTGTCTTTCTTCTGTGTGTGCATGTTTGGGACAGACAGAGGCTAATGAGTTGTGTTATTGCAGGCAAATGATGGGCATATTCGTGATTTCTTCAGTGATATTGGTGGAATTGTAGCCATCCGCATCCTACACGACAAGTTCACTGGAAAGTCCAGGGTACTAAATTAATAGTTCTTTATCTTTCTTATTTATTTTACTTCTTTTTTATGCCTTAATTGGTTTTGAAAGTAAACTGGCCTGTTGACTAAAATTTTAAAGTGGAATTCATTTTGGAGAAAGCCCCCCTTCCTGAGTTTATTTAGTCGGGTGCATGAGGCGGGGTTTGGGAAGGTTTGGTGCCTTCAATTTGAAACCATGCTATTTCAGGGATTTTTCTTTACCTTTTTACATTCATGTTGTTGAGAATTTAATTCTATTAGGTTGGGGAACACAACTGTAAAAGGAGGCCTTCCTCCATAAGCTAGGCGAGGAACTACACTTTACGCACCTTAATCGAAAACCTTAAGGCTCGGCTCACAAGAGTTTCCAAATTTGTGGTTATTGCCCTCACTTAGTTCATTTATTCTGATACGGGACTTTCTTATATAGATACATGAATTTCTGACAAATACTATATGACGCTAATCACTTGCTTAGCTAAATCTGGGAGTATATTTAAGTAGTATGAGAGAACTAAAATATACTTTGCTGTGCTCCTTTGATTTTTTATTTTTTATTTTAATCGTAAGGGCCGCCTTACATTTCGAGAAGTGAATGGTATATAATTGTTAACTTGATATTGATTTAGGGACTAGCTTATGTGGACTTTTTGGATGACGAGCACCTTGTTGCAGCAGTAGCTAAGAACAAGAACACCTTACTTGGGAAAAAGCTAAGTATTGCTCGATCTAACCCTAAGCGAGGTGGAAAGGAAACTTCTAATCCAAAAAACGCAGAACATGGTAAGTGAACTTTGAATATATTTTTACTTTATAGAAGCACTTACATGAATATACATTTGATACTCCTTGCTAGTGATCTTTCTTGTATGCATAATACCTTACATAGATATGTTGAAAGCTGTTACGTAACTCCATTTGTCAGATAACTTGTGATCACTTGAATTTAGGGAATATCTGAAATTGTTTCTGAAAGACTTCAGAGATTGAGCTCACATGTTTATTTATAAAAATGTATTAATTATGAGCATTCATTTATCATTCTCTACAAACTCATTCTCGTAAAAGGGATGGAAGATTTCCATATCTTTCCCTCTTATCCCCTCCGCCCAAAGTCCCTCCCTTCCCCTCCCCTCCAATCTCCCAAACAGACCAAAGGGTCGCGTTAGACCCACAAGGCTTTCATCGGAGCACATCGCTTTCGCTCCTTAGTTTCTCAATGGAAGAGGACCTTTCTCGATCAACTATCTTACTTGAATGAAGAAAGAAGTCAACTTTCTATAAAAAATTATCTGAATAGCCGAATAAAGGAATTTTGGGCTTGATAGCCACTCCCCTGAAAAACTGCAAAGAAGACGATTCGCTACTTTCGAATCGCTGCATCCAGCTCCTCTAGTCTCCTCGATTGGCCCCCTTCGCCGTTGTGATACCCTTAGTTCACTATTTTCTTGTATATAAAGTAGAGTGCCTGTCTGTGATTCGGGTTTGG
>Ga0315913_1001629_pt1 | contig 25089 bp, 30 predicted proteins | sample MpolsnodulesMG_FD_207736 | JGI IMG/M metagenome (GOLD analysis project Ga0315913, IMG submission 207736) | Medicago polymorpha root nodule microbial communities from Los Angeles, California, United States - small nodules | ecosystem: Host-associated > Plants > Roots > Nodule | place: USA...
GTATTTTTGCTTTACACCGAGGAAGAATATGGTAACTCCCGCACTAACATGCCCTTATAGCTCAGTTGGTAGAGCGGCTGATTTGTAATCAGTAGGTCGGGAGTTCGAGTCTCTCTGGGGGCACCAACAACTTCAATCACTTAACTGTCCCCCAATTTCGCCGAATGCTCGCCAGGGTAACATCTGGGGTAACAAGAGCGCTTGCTAGGCGCTTTGGCTGACCGCCTTGTTACCCCGTGACTTTACCGGCCCTTTGAGAACCAGCAAACGAAAAACCCGCCCCATGGGCGGAGCGGGTTCATGTCTCGCGTTGGGGCGGGATCTTAGCTCATCCGCCCGCTTCGAGCTTCTTGAGCATTTCGACCTGCGCCGCCATCCCGGCCGCCTCGGCCGCGTGAGCGGTAAGGCTGTCTCCGCACCGCGCCGAGTACTTCAGCAGGAGCCAAGCACGCTGCGCAACTGCATCCGGGTCTAACGGAGAGGCGGTCTTCGCCACGTCCACGGCGGCACCTGCGAACTCGTTCAACGCATCAATCAGGCCCTCCAGCTCGTCTCCGGCGCCGTTGTAGTCTTCACCACGGAAGAAGCGTGGCTGATTGACAATGCCGCCGAGGGTTTGGCGAGCGAGGTCAACAGCGTCATACAAGCTGCTGAGTTCAGCCATGGAAAGCTTGGCAAGGCGCTGTTCGGGGTTAGCAAACGGGCTCATCGTGTTCTCAGTCATGCGCGTGCCTCCGCGTAATGCAGGACGGAACGGGCAAGGCACGTTCCCCAATCCTCGCTTTCGAAGGTTGAAAAGAGCATCCAGGCGTCAGCCGAAGACGCAACAGAAATTGCTTGCGCCTTGATGACGACGCCCGCCATGGAATATTCCGGTTCGGCCAGGATTTGTTTCACCACAGCCGTGAAGGCGGCGCGCGCCTCATCATGCCGGGCCTTCGCCTGCTCGATCCCAGACTGAGAGCGAACGCGGGTGCATTCTGCCTCGTACTCCCGAGCCGCCGAGACACGCTCGTAATCCTCCTCAAGTGCCTTTTCCCAATCGTCACGAGTGAAGCCGCGGACCTTTTTCTGCCGATCGAAGGTCTTCCCGCGCAGAAGGCGCTCAGCGTGTTTGATTTCGGAGACGATGTGCTCCACGGACATGACGCAGAAGGGGTCTTTCTCCCCATTCCGGACGAGAGGATTTCCGTCGATCGTACATTCGTGGGCGTACCGGTCCCAGCTTCGACGGTAAAGCAGCGTTTCAGGAGCAAGAGGCCACCGAGCGCCCCATTCCCTGGCGATATTCTCGCGGGCCTCACTTGCGGCTTTGTAGTCGCTAGCGACGGTGTGCAGCAGGTCTCCCAATCGGATCAGCTCAGGGTTCTCCAGAACTGCAGGCTCTGCCGCGCCAGGCGCGGCAATGGCTGCAGCAGAAGCAGAGGCAAGCCCGAGAAGGAGCTTGCGGCGGGTGACGGCTGACTCCATCTGCGCGGCTGCTGTGAGTTCGGACATCGATACTCCTTCCGTATGAGTTTCTATATGCATATTAACTACCATCATTAACCTGCTGTCAATAACTTGCACCATAAATATTGTAATAAAAAAGCACGTAAGTTATAACCGTCAGGACGAACGAGGAAACGAAAATGGGTAGACCACCGGTACCGACGCACTTGAAGCGAGACAGGCGGCTTGTTGTGATGCTGACTGACGCTGAGAACGACCAATTACAGCAGGCGGCGAAAGCGGCCGGTGCGCCGAGCCTAAGCGATTGGATCAGGGACCGACTCCTGGATGCGGCTGCAGCTGAGATTAGGGGCGCTTAGCTCGTAAAGGATTTTGGGTAAAACACCGCAATACTTGAAGGCGTGAGTTGACACGCGCGTCGTATCGGGAACGGAAGCGGAACACATGGGAGCAATACTCTGCGCTTTTCTGCTATGTAAACTGTGAATAGCCAGCCTTATTTGGGTAAAACATGCGATGAAAAGACCATTACGCTTTGAGCACGCGAATCAGAATGGTAATCTACGAAATGTAAGTGGTTCGCATGGAACTTCGGGAAAAGGAGCAAGAATGACGTATCTAACCGCCGCTCAAGTCAGAGAGCGGTATCAGATCTCACCAACTAGCTTGTGGCGATGGTGCCAGGACGAAAGCCTTAACTTCCCCCAACCTTTCGTCGTCAAGCGAAGGAAGCTCTTCAGAGCAGATGACTTGGCCAAGTGGGAGCGTGAGCGCTCCGACGTGCCGGGTCAAAATGAAAAGCGGCAAGGATAGGTCGCCAAACCAAATCACCCTTGCCGCTCAGATCAGATAGTCGCTCCCCAGCGACTTCCTCCCACCAACGAGTAAAGGACTCGCTGATGACGGAATTATCTTCACGCCGGCAGAACATTAGAGTCAACATTCTAAATGACAATAACGAACCGTGCGGCTTTCCGGTCACATTTGTAGGCCGGGAGGCATACACACTTCGTAAGCTGATCGATGCCGGCGAGCGAGGCATTTCTTCCATCGATCAAGTAGGAATCCGCCTGTCGCATTACGTGCTAAAGATCCGGCGGGCGGGTATCACTGTCGAAACTGTCTCCATTTCGCATGGCGGCGCCTTCCCTGGCGTCCACGGGGTCTACAAGCTTCGCAGCCGTCTTCGCATCATCGAAGACAACACGAGGGTTGCCGCGTAATGAGCGAGGCTGCAACGACTGACAGCGGCGACACACCGCTGTCCCTCAGATGGGACCATAGACCACATTGGTCGGCATTCCAGAAAACGTTCGGAGGCGATGAAACGACCGCCTCCGTTATCCTGGCGGTGGCAACGGCAGGCGGCCCTGTGTCATATTCACGCAACCGGAACCACTACGTGAAGCCGGCACGGTATAAGTCTCGCCTCTATAACTATCTTGGCGTAACCCGCACCGCAGACATGCTTGGCGGAGAGGGGTTGGCCATTCACAACAAGGTCCCTCCTAGCGATCCACGTCGTCGAAAGCAGGGGGAGCAGCGTATTCAAAGCTCCCTTCTGGCAACGCCAGAGTTGGTCGCGATAACGAACGGCCTTCTTCTTTCGGGCCCCCCGCTGTCCCCAGCCCTTCCGCCTGAAACCATCATACTTAGAGACAAGCATGGAAACGAGGCCGATTATCGCGACGATAGCACTACCCGAAAAATGCGGTCGCGGCTCCACGATCTAAACCTGGCTCTCAGAGAAGCATCAATCAGTGATGGGTCGGGCATTATCCCTGAAAAGGTGAATGCTTCGATGGTCCGTATCTTCAATAGGTCATTCAAGCGCGGTGGTAGATTTTACGCGCTAGGTGGAGGATGGCAGTCAATGCGCAAGGAAGCTCGCAAGCAGGTCAAAATCAATGATGAGCCGGTCGTTGAGATTGATTACAAGACGCTGCACCCGGCGATCCTCTACGCCCAGTTCGGTGCAACTCTCCCCGATGATGCCTATGCGGTCGATGGCTGGCCCAGGGACTTGGTCAAGGTCGCCCTGCTGATCCTCGTCAACTCGGCCCATATCCATGACGCCCGCTATGCAATAGCTCATCACCGGATGATGGCGAGTGTTGCCGCGCCTGGCAGCGAGGAAGCCTTTACCGCCGCAAAGGAACTCATCCGTCTCGTCAAAGACTACCACAAGCCCATAGCCGAAGCTTTCCATTCGGACAGGGGCGCTGAGCTGATGTCCATAGACAGTCAAATGGCTGAGGCGGTCATGAACACGATGCTAATGGATGGCGTCGTTGTCCTTCCGGTTCACGACAGCTTCCTCGTCCAACAGTCGCAGGCTGAAAAGTTGGAAGAAGCGATGCTCCGCGTGGCGTACGAAACCGGCATTGAAGCCCTTCAAGTTGACTTTTCGAGGGGTTAAGAAATGCTTAACAGCCTCAAGGGGTTATGTGGATTCCGTCTTACATATGGAGGAGTTCTCTCCCCCTCTCTTCCCGCCTCTACCCTATCCTTTCTGCTCTCTTTGACGTCTTTGAGGGCAAAAAGAGGGGTCGGCAAAAAATTTTGGCGCTGCCGGAGGGGTATGGCATGAGTGAAACAAGACACTTCCCCATCTTCGACCAAAAGCCGAGTGATGACTTCGTGAGCGCCTGGCGCGAGCACACGGACGCGACCGGGTGCCCTGAGCTTTTTGACGACGTGTCGACGGCGAAGCCCCATAACCTCGCCGACGTTTATCTGCTCTCCGGTGAGATGCAGGTGAAAACGCACTTGCGAGAGGGAGGGAGCTGGGTGCCGTGCCCGCTCTGCCGGCCGAACAGTCCGAAGTTCAAGTTGGGGCGACTGGCTTGGTTCCCTCATGAGCGGACGGTCCTTTTCATCGGCAACGACTGCGCCAGGAACCACATTGGCGAGGACTATCGCATTGCTGAAGAACGGTTTAGCCAAGAGTCTAAGTGCCGCCGCTACATCAAGCAGTGGGACCAGTTGCAGGAAAGACTCCCGGCGCTGCACTATCTGGTGAAGGAACTTCTCCCTATCGCCTCCGCTCTGGAAACATGCCGCTACCAGCTAGACAAGGACGCCTCCGGCTTCGCCGGTTTCCTTCACCGTGAGCTACGCTGGAGCGCGGGCGCCATAACCATCACGACAGATAGTGGCCTGAAGGATCAGCACGGCCGGGGCATTCTCGAGAAACGAGACCTCGGTAAGGTTCATGGGCTGGAATTCCTGGATGGTGATGGGCGCGCTGCCGCCGCCCTTAAGAGGCACCTGGAGACGCTGGAGGATATCGCGCGCCCTCTGCCAGCATGGCGCCTAGATGCGGATGACGCCGCCGCCACGGATGAGATCCTGAAGCGGGGCTCAAAAGGCGTTGCTGTCTTAAAGAAGCTGAGGCAGGCCCGTGAGTCGATCGCCAGCGCCAGACGTTTCCTCGACGCTCCGAACCTAATGCTGCTGGAGCGCTGGGCTCAATATGGGGAATCCCCGTTTGCATCGCTTGAGTTTCGCAGGGAAGGGAGCCGGGTGTTCCTGCGCTCGGAAACCTTCGAGGCAAGGCACTACTCCAACATCACTATTCCCAAGGAATTATACGCCTCATTGCCAGACGACGGCAGTCTTTATCCTTTGGAAGAATATTGAGGGCAGCGCTGCATGGCCAAATGGCAAAAATTCAAACGCAAGGCAGCTAGGGGGTCCGGTTCGCTTCCCTACGCAATCGATCATTCCGCATTTCAAGTAGGGCTGCATGTGTTCGCTGATGGCGCTTGCGAGCCTAACCCCGGCCTTGGCGGCTGGGGCGTGGCGGTCTACAGAGACGGCCTGGAAATCGCTTCCGATCACGGTGGCGACGCTGACACCACGAATAACCGAATGGAGCTGACAGGGCTGCTGAGGGGCATTGAGGCCGCAAAGGCGCTCGGACCTCCGGCGACGCTCTGGTGCGACTCTCAGTATGCGGTGAAGGGTGCCAATGAGTGGATGCACAATTGGAAGAAGCGGGGCTGGAAGAAACCGGGGAACGAGGAGCTGAAGAACATCGAGCTTTGGCAGGCGATCGACGCTGCTCTCTCCGGCGCTGACCAGATCACCATTCGCTGGTGCAAGGGGCATGCCGGTATCATCGGCAACGAGCGTGCGGACGAGCTGTCGAATATCGGCATTGCATCCGTCCTCGGCGTGCAGGTGCCCCAAGAACCTGTTGATTACCTGACCGCCGAGTACCGGGATCTCCTGACTGAATAATGCAGGAACCTCAAATATTTGATACGGTTCGGCAAATCGCAAACGAGGGCGTTTGAATGGGTCACTGGTACGTTGTAAGGACGCGGGCAGGGCAGCAGCAAAAGGCCACGCTCGAATTCGTGGAGAATGGAATTTCCGTCTACTGCCCGATGATGCGGCGGGAGACCAGGCACTTCCAAACCAAGAAATGGCTGATGAAGGAATACCCGCTCTTCACGGGCTACGTCTTCGCTTATCTGCGTATCTCGGATTTTGGCACGCTGCGTGAGATGCGGAATGTAACCTCGGTCCTCGCCGACGCGGGAGGTACACCGATCCCGGTGGCGGATAACATCGTGGAAGATATCCGGGACGCTCAGGAGCGAGGAGACTTCGACGTGCTCCGGCCGACAGTCCGCCGTCTCAAGGCCGGCGATAGCGTCCAGCTCAAGGATGGGCCTCTGGCAGGTCATTACGCATCAGTAACGAATATAGTAGGGCGGCGCGCGATCAAAGCTTGTGTGGAGATGTTCGGTTCTCTGCGCGAGGTGGAAATAGGCCTTGAAAGTATCAGGCGAGTAGCTTAGATTGCATATCAGCGATTTGCAGCCTGTTCTGCTGGGCGCCATAGAGCGACCCACGGGGCTTAGGGGAAATTTCGCATTCCCCGCGCCGGCTGTACTTTGCCAAATTTCCATTCAATGGTAACTGATAGGCCGACGCGCTCAACATCGCGTCGGCCGTTCGCTTTATTCCTCGTACGGGCGAAGATATTGGACAGCATGCCGCATGATGGTGATAGGCAGCGACGTCCCTGTGATGGTTTCATGCTCTGTCACCGTTATGCAGCCAACGGATGCCAGTTGCTGCCCCAATGAGGCGTGGTCGTATCTGTCTTCGACCAGCACGGTAGTGCCGTCCACCAACTTGATCTTTGTCCAGTTCATTTCGGGTCCTTGTTAATTACGATCAACGTATGAGATGGTCAGCGAATTCATTGCTTAGCAAGCGTGCTGGTGCGCTGAAGGCCAACCAAAAGAGCGACACGGAAATTTTCCAAGCGCTCGCGACCTCACTCAACCTTCTTCAATGAAGAAAGCGGGAAAGTGCCGTTCTCTTTCTTCCAGGGAGATTTGTCCTGAATGAACCAGTCGCAATAGGCGCTTAGTGTATTTTCGTATCCGTACATGTCTACATTGGCCACCGTCATCAACGGGCCTCCTGATTTGAGCTGGACGACATCGCCCGCCTTGATCTGGTCGCTCATTTCGAATCTCCCTTGGTCACTGGAGAGTGCACGCTCCGGTTTTAACTTGCCGGTGTCAAGCCTGCCGCTGGCATGAGCGGTTTCCATTTTTTACAGGTGAGATCATGAGCGCTCCGCTGGGCAATCAGTTCTGGAAGGCGAGAAGCTCGCACGGGCAGCAGCCAGCCCTCGCCAATCCGAAATCGCTTTTTGAGTGGGCGAGGAATCCCGCTTTGATAGACAGGGGCCTGGTCGTGTCGGGGTGAAAGTGGGCAAGTCGGAGTTAACCAAGACAGGAGGCCAACATGGCTCTGCAGTATTCGACAGAAGTCAGGAACGCCAAGCTCGATGCGGTTGAGACGGCAATCGGCGTCTCTGCCGTTCTGAAGATCCGCACCGGCGCCCCGCCGATCAACTGCGCGACGGCCGACAGCGGCACTGTGCTTGCGACCTGCAACCTACCGGCCGATTGGATGGCGGCAGCCTCTGGCGGCACGAAAGCCAAGGCTGGTACATGGGAAGACACCAGCGCCGACGCAGCCGGGACGGCCGCTCACTTCCGTCTCTATGCATCGGACGGCACCACCTGCCACGCACAGGGCACGATGACGGCGACAGGCGGCGGCGGTGACATGACCGTCGACAACACCAGCTTTGCCGCAGGGCAGGCATTCACGGTCACCGGGTTCACGCTCACGGCCGGCAACGCTTAAACGGCCTCTCAGGGGTAGGCTATGCCAGTAGGAACCCCGACACTTGCCACGCCGCAGATAGGCGCAACGGCAGCATCGGTCACCACGGCCAGCTTTACGCCGACTGCGAATGCCCTGCTAATCGCCTTCTGTGCAGGTCGCGGTTCCTCGGCCACCATCCCGACTATATCGGACAGCCTGGGCGGCACGTGGACACCGATCGGGACAGGGAACGACGCAGGCAACGTCACCGGCCGGTTGTTCTATCAGGTCGCCGGCGCCAACCCATCGGCCATGACGGTGACCGTCAACACGACGGGCGGAACGCAGGCGGCTGTGGGCGTCATCGAGGTCTCCGGGGCCGGTACGGACTTCTCGAATTATCAGGTGGGCATCAACGCGGCCGGTGATCCATCCGTCACCATGGGCGCTTATACCGCCGGCTCACGCGTCATGGTGTTCGGCATCGGCAATGCTGGCGCCGCATGGACTTCGCCGACCGGCTTTACCGAGCTCTTCGACAGCGAAGTCGCAACGAACCTGCGTCTGGTTCCAAGCTATAACGACAGCTCGGCCAGCACGTCGCTTTCCTGGGTCTCCGCGGCGACCGACTCGATCGGCTTCGGGCTGGAGATCAAGGAAGCGGCAGCCGGCGCAATATCTGGCACGGCCTCGATCACAGAAGCAGGGGACGCGGTAGCCGGAACATCGGCACTTCGAATCGCCTCGACGTCGTCCCTCTCTGAAGAACGGGATACGCTGGCGGCCTCCGGGTCGGTCATCGCTGGCATAGCCGGGACGCTCGTTGTAACAGAAGCCTCGGACACAGCGTCCGCCACGGCGACAATCTTCCTACGCGCCTCACTGGCTTCGGCGGAAGGTGCGGACAGTGTCTCGGCCCCGGCAACAGTTCGGATCGCTGCTGCGGCCTCTCTAGTCGAAAGCGCCGATACGATAGCGGCCGGCACAATAGCATCAGCCTCCCGGACAGGCTCGGTGGCCATAACCGAGGCAGACGATGCGCTCGCAAGCGCGGCCGCTCTCAGCCTCAATGCAAGCGCCAGCGTAACAGAAGAGGGCGATACCCTCTCGACCATAGCCGGCCCGGTCATCGTCGGCGGCGCATCGCTTGCAGAGGCAGACGACACAATCACCGCCCGCGCAGTCCCGCTGCTGGTCTCAAGCCCGCAGGAGAGAACGGCCAGCGTACCCGCAGAAAACAGGACGGCGGCAGTGGTGGCAGAGATCCGCACGGTCGCAATCAAGGCAGAAGTCAGGACAGCCGCAGCCCGAGCCGAAACCCGGCGCGCCGCAGCGTAAAGAGGATTCGATATGGCGCTGACGTGGCCTGCCATCAAAGACCCCGACGAGGTGAAAGACTACAGCCTCGACTGGTCCGCTCTCCTTAGGGCGTCCGACACCATCACAAGCTCCACATGGACAGTCGGCGAGGGCGACGGCCTCACGATCGACAGCGACAGCGCCACGACCACAGCAACAACGATATGGCTCTCCGCCGGCACCGCAGGCACGAATTACAGCCTGGTCAACCGGGTGGTGACCGCAGGCGGCAGGACATACGACCAGACTGTACGGCTCAAGGTTCGTGCGAAGTAGGCGCCCGACCGCCAGGCGAGTGTAACAGTGTCTAGACTTGAGGCTCGCTGGGACTTTCAACACCGCGGTCGGGATCCCAATCCTCTATGCCGCTCAAGAATTCCTCAATGGTTTCCACCGATTGAGTCCAAAAGGTCTCGTCTGGAATGGGTTGCACTTTACCGTTGGCAGCTTGAATAATGTCTCTGACCTGTTGGTGAGTTTCGCGGACGTATTGACGCTTGCCGCCCACATCGAACGCAGAGTTTATTCCGTCCCGGTTGGGAGCGATTGGCATAGGCCCCGCGGCTGAATGAGCGTCGACCCAAACCGGGGAACCAGCAGGTTGGGTAAACGAGTGAAGCGTTGCCAGTTCGGTCTTAACCGACGCTGCCACCGCAGATGCTTCCTCCACAACGACAAAGTCTTGGCTCGCATTCACGAGAGTATTGCCGAGGTCGTTGTCCCAATCCGCCACGGTCTTCCTGATGCGCAGAACGGTCGCCCCATCAATCTCAAACGAATCTCCGTTGGACTTGGTCAACTTTATCATGAGTGCCTCCTTCAGGAACGACCATAGATTGCGCCTAGTTGAAGGGGCTGTCGAGTCAGGAAACCCGTAGTCAATTCAAGGCAACTTCAGCGGAGAAGGCTGGGAAGAACCATGAACGACGACAGCCGAAATAACGGGGAGAAAACGCGCAAACCGATGCCTCCGGTGGAGCATCAGTTCAAACCGGGGAATCCCGGCCGGCCGAAAGGCGCGCGCAACAAACTCGGGGAAGCGTTCCTCGAGGCGATGCACGCGGACTTCGAAGAGCACGGCACAGAGGTTATCGCCCGCGTCAGAGCCGATAAGCCAGACCAGTACCTGAAGGTTATAGCCTCGATCCTGCCCAAGGATCTGAACGTCAACATCAACAACATGGACGATTTAACGGATGACCAGCTTATCGAGCGCATCCGGCAACTCGATTCCGCAATCCGGCCTTTCCTCGATGCTCAAGGAGCAAGCGGCTCTGTTGACGGAATTGGACCGGAGACGGCGCACTAACCTGCTGAGCGGGTACCAGCCCTATTCGAAGCAGATCGAGTTCCACGAGTCGGGGGCGGCCTACCGTGAGCGCCTGTTCATGGCGGGCAACCAGCTCGGGAAGACGCTGGCTGGAGCCGCAGAAGCCTCGATGCATCTGACGGGGCAATATCCCGAATGGTGGACGGGCCACCGCTTCGACAAGCCCGTTGTGATGATCGCCGGTTCTGAGTCCTACGAGCTGACGCGCGACGGTGTGCAACGCCTTCTCGTCGGGCCCCCGATGAGCGAAGAGGAGTGGGGCACTGGGTATATACCGAAGGCCGTGATTGTCGCCACGACTCGGCGCTCTGGCGTATCTGGCGCATTGGATAGCGTCACGGTTCGGCATGTCTCGGGCGGGTCGTCAACGCTCCTGCTCAAGGCATACGAGCAGGGTCGTGGTAAGTGGCAGGCAAATACGGTTGATTATATCTGGTTCGATGAAGAGCCACCCGAGGACGTTTACTTCGAGGGGATCACGCGAACCAACGCAACGCGCGGATTGATCGCGGTCACGTTTACGCCTCTCAAGGGCATGAGCACGGTCGTTGCTCGCTTCATTATGCCGGGGGAAGATCCTGGCGCGCTGCAGCGTAGCGTCATCACCATGACGATTGACGACGCGGAGCACTACAGCGCGGAAGAACGAAAGCGCATCATCGACAGCTACCCTGCGCATGAGCGGGAAGCGAGAACGAAGGGCGTTCCGTCCCTCGGATCAGGGCGCATTTTCCCGGTATCGGAAGAGAGTATCCGGATCGACGCCTTCGATATCCCGAAGCATTGGGTGCAGATCGGCGGATTGGATTTCGGGTGGGATCATCCGTTCGGTGCCGTTGGCTGTGCCTGGGACCGCGAGGCAGACGTATTCTATGTCACTAAGGCATACCGCGAGCGGGAAGCGACCCCGATCATTCACGCGGCTGCTCTCAAACCGTGGGGTACCTGGTTGCCGTGGTCGTGGCCTCACGACGGCCTGCAGCACGACAAGGGCAGCGGCGAGCAACTGGCGGCCCAGTACCGCGCTCAGGGGCTGACGCTTCTTCCCGAAAGGGCGACCTTCGACGACGGCACCAACGGCGTCGAAGCCGGGCTCTCTGACATGCTGCAGCGGATGCAGACCGGACGTTGGAAAGTCTTCTCGACGTGCTCGGAGTGGTTCGACGAATTCCGCCTCTATCATCGGAAAGACGGCAAGGTTGTTAAAGAGCGCGATGACCTGATTTCGGCGTCTCGTTACGCGCTGATGATGAAGCGCTTCGCGAAAGTCAAAGCTGACGCGGCCGCGTGGAAATTCACTGATCGGAAGGTTGTTTAATGGCTGCGATGTCAAAACAGCAGGTTGCGGCCCAGGTCTCGCAGCTCGTCAAGGATTGCGAGAACTACCGGGACGAGCTATCCGTCGACCGCATCAAGGCGATGGAATATTACGACGGCATCATGAAGGACACGCCGGCCGATCCGAACCGGTCGAAGGTGGTCTCGCGTGATGTCCGCTCCGCCATCAAGAAGGTGCTGCCGTCCGTCATTCGCACCATTCTCGGCAATGACAAGGTGGTCGAATACCAGCCTGTCAACGAAGGCGACGAGGCCGCGGCAGAGCAGGCAACGGATTACGTCAATTTCGTCGTGTTCCCCGAGAGCGATGGTTATGACGCCGTCCAGGATGCAGCGCACGACGCGCTGAAGCTGCGCAATGGCATCATTCGCTGGTGGTACGACAAGAAGCGGAAGGTCCAGGTCTCCAAGCATACCGGCCTTGAGGAGCAGGCGCTGGTTCAGCTCGTCGCCGACGATGATGTCGAGGTGCTGGAGCAGGAAGCCTACGAGGAGCAGATCGACACGCCGCAGGGACCGCAGCCGGTCACGCTCTACAATGTGAAGATCCGGCGCGTGTCCGAATATGGGTGCACGAAGCTCGCCGCGGTGCCGCTCGAGGAATTCCTGATCCATCCGGATGCAATCTCGATCGACGACAGCCCGATAACGGGCATGAAGACGCGCCTGCGCCGCTCCGATCTGGTCGAGATGGGATACGATCGAGAGAAGGTCGACAGCTTCCCGGCCTCGGGCTCGGATATCGAGGAGGAAGAGGAAGAATTCACCCGCCGGCGCGATGCTTTCGACGAGAACGATTCGATCGTCAAGGCGCTGCAGGAGGTCGATTACTACGAGCTCTATGTGAAGATCGATGCGGATGACGACGGCATTGCCGAACTGCGCCGCATGGTCTTTGCCGGCGGCCTGGCAGAGGTCAACCTCCTCGAAGATGAGGAATGGGATGAAGTCCCCTTCGCCGACCTGATCACCGAACGGCGTCCGCATCAGCGCGAAGGCAATTCGGTCACTGACGACATGGCCGAAATCCAGCGCGTCAAGACGGTGCTGATGCGCCAGACGCTGGACAACCTCTATTGGCAGAACAATCAGCAGCCGATCGTGCAGGAAGGTACGATTGCCAACCCGGAAGCGGTGCTTAATCCGAAGTTCGGGCAGCCGATCCGGGTAAATCAGGGCATCGATGTCCGCGGGGCGGTCGGCTACAACACCGTGCCTTTCGTTGCTGAACAGTCTTTCGGCATGCTCTCCTATCTCGATCAGGAAGCAACCGACCGGACCGGCATTTCCGACGCTTCCTCGGGCATGGCGCCGGATGCATTGCAGAACATGACCGCCAAGGCTTCGGCGATGATCGAGGCGGCGGGCGTAGGCCAGACGGAATTGATGGTCCGCACGTTCGCCCAAGGCCTCAAGCGCGTGTTTCAAGGCCTCCTGCGGCTGGTAATCAAGCACCAGGACAAACCGCGCACGGTGAGGCTCAGAAACCAGTGGGTGACCTTCGATCCTCGCCAGTGGAACGCGGAGATGGATGTCACCGTGAACACCGGTCTCGGCGCCGGCACGCGTGAACGCGACATGATGATGATGCAGGTCGTCGGCGCGCAGCAGGAGAAGCTGCTTGCGGCTTACGGCCCCGTCAACAATCCCTATGTCTCGGCGGAGAACATCTGGAATTCGGTATCGCGTGGCGTGGAAGCCGCCGGCCTTCGCACTCCGGACCTCTACTTCACCAAGCCGACGCCCGAGCAAATCAAGCAGTTGGAACAAGCGCAGGCGAACAAGCCCGATCCTGATATGGAGAAGGTCAAGATCAAGGCGCAGGCCGACCAACAGAAGGCCCAGCTCGACGCGCAGCTCCAGCGCGAGAAGATGCAGCAGGAATCCCAGCTTGAAACGCAGCGCATCAACCAGGAGATGGCGCTGAAGCGCTACCAGATCGAGCAGGAAATCCAGCTCAAGCGGCAGACCAACGCCATGCAGATGCTGACGCGTGATCCGGTATCGAGCGTGAACATCGGCGGAGATCCGGGCTGATGCGGCAGGAAGACAAGACCGCAGCCGCCCGTGTGCTGCTCGACATGCCGCTCTTCCATCTCCTGATGGACGAACTCGAAATGGCGGCCGTCAACGGCTGCGTGAACGCCAAGAACACAGATCATGACGCCCGCGCCGCCTTTGCGGCCGAAGTGCGGGCCATCCGAAATCTCAAAGGCAAGATCAAGTTCCTCGCCGAGGGACAATCCTCTGCCGATGGGAAGGGCGCCCCGGCATAGGGCCGCGGCCAAACCTAAAAGGCAAAGCCAGACATGACAGACGCAGCCACCAACTCACCTTTCGTGGGGGAGAGTGATAGCGGTCGCCCCGCACTCAGCTTCGATGACGCTGTGAACCTCGACTTCGCCGAGTCCTCCGAGACCAACGAGCCGGAAGGGGAAGAGCAGCAATCGACGAATGCGACGGATGAGGCCTCTGAAGATGGCCAAGAGACCGACGATCCCGCAGCCGAAAGCGACGAGTCTGCCGAACCCGAGGGCGAGGAGACCAACGAAGCCCAGGACACCATCATTACCCTGAAAGGCGGTGAGCAGGTTCCTCTCGAGGAGCTGAAGCAGGGTTATTTGCGGGAGAGTGACTACCGCCGGAAAACTCAGGAGCTCGGCAACAAGCGCGGATCTCTTGAGGCCATGACCACCCGCGTCGCCTCTACGGCGAACGCCATCGCAGAATTCCTGATCCAGCAGCTTCCACCGGAGCCATCGCGCACTTTGGCGATGCAGAACCCGAACGAGTACACGCGCCAGAAGGCCGTTTACGACGGGGCTCTTGAACAGGTTCAGCGCCTCATCGACATGAGCGCCGAGCCGAAGCAGGTGGCGGGCGAACTCAAGCAGGCCGCGACAGAGGAAACTCTTGCGGCCGAGAACGCCAGGCTGCTCGAAGCCTTCCCGCACCTCGCCAAGGAGGAAGCCCGAGAGAAGTTCTTTACCGACGCCTTCAAGGCCGGCCAGGACTTCGGGTTTTCTCAAGACGAGATGCAGGGTTTCACCGATCACCGTTACTTCAAGGTCATCCACTACGCCCAACTCGGTCTCCAGGCAGAGCAGGCGAAGAGCAAGGCCATGACGAAGGTGGCGAACGCCCCGCCGGCAACGGCGAAGGCCAAGCCGAACGGGCCGGTTAACCCGCAGGCGCGCAAGAATCAGGATGCGATGAAGAGGTTGTCAAAAACCGGGTCGATCAAGGACGCGATGTCGATCGACTTTGAATAACCCATCTTCAAAGGATCAGAACCATGGCAGCTCTCGCCAACACCTTCCAGACCACGAATGCGGTCGGCAACCGTGAAGAACTCTCCGACGTGGTGTCCCGCATCACGCCGGAAGACACCCCGATCTACTCGCTCATCGAAAAAGGCAAGTGCGTTTCCGTCCATCCCGAGTGGGAAACGGACGAACTCGCCGCGCCGGCCGCGAACATCAAGCCTGAGGGCGACGAATACACCTTCGGCGCCATCACCCCGCCCGAGCGCATGGGGAACTATACCCAGATCATGCGCAAGGAGTGGATCATCTCCCGCACGCAGGAAACGGTGAGCAACGCCGGTAACGCTGAAAAGCGGAAGTATCAGAAGCTGAAGAAGGGCGTCGAAATCCGCAAGGATGTCGAGTTCGCCATCGTCGACACCAACGCTTCAGTGGCGGGCTCCACCCGCGAATTCGGTTCGCTCAACACCTGGATCGAGACCAACGTTTCCCGCGGCGCCGGTGGCGCCAACGGCGGCTTTGACTCCGGTACTGGACTGACGGTCGCGCCGACCAACGGCACGCAGCGCGCATTCACCAAGGCCATCTTGGACAGCGTGATGCAGTCGGGCTACCAGAGCGGCGCCAACTTCCGACACGTCTCGGCATCGCCCTACGTCAAGAGCGTGTTCGTCACCTTCATGTCGGACAGCAACGTGGCGCCGTTCCGCTATGCCGTCTCCAAGGGCGGCGAGCGCAACACCATCGTTGCCACGGCCGACTACTACGAAGGCCCGTTCGGCACGGTCATGATCCACCCGAACCGCGTTCAGGCGGTCGGCGCTGCCCAGGCGCGAAACGCCTTCTTCCTCGACACCGACATGGTCGAGTTCCTCTGGCTCGACAAGATCCAGGAAGACAAGAAGGTGGCCAAGACCGGCGACGCTGACAAGGGCGTGATTATCGGCGAGGGCACGCTGAAGGTGAAGAACGAGAAGGGCCTCGGCGTCGCTGCCGACCTCTTCGGACTCGACGTCGACAGCTAATCGGCTTCGATCATCACAACAGGGGCGGGCTTCGGCTCGCCCTTCCCATTCCAAGGAGAGACAACATGGCAGAAGCCAAAAAGACCCCCGTCAAGCTGCTCTATGACGTTTGGTTCAAGGATGACAAGCGCACGCCAGCCGGTACCGTGATCGAAGTTTCGGTTTCGGAAGCCAAGAAGCTCATCGATGCAGGCAAGGCCGAGCGCGCCGATCCGCTTCCTGGAGATGCCGAATGATCATCCGAGACGGAGAGTGGACGCTCTTTGACCACGACATGACGACCGGCCGCTCCGTCTGGCACTATTTCGACGGGGAGAAGGACGTTTTCCGCGTCGATTATCCGATCACGAACATCGTCAACCAGAACCAGGCGGTTCGCAATGAGGCGAGCCGCGCATGGGCCGGGGATTGGCACCGCGTCGCCTCCATCCCGCTCAACCTCGCCTACGACTCCGGCCTCGTGCAGGCCCATACAGAGGGCAACGACCGCTATGTAAAGCGGTTCCTCAACAGTTCCGATAACCGCGCCTGGCGAACACGTGAGGGCCATCTATGACCATTTCGGACTATGCGTCCCTCCTGGTGGATGCCGGGGAGTATTCGGGGCGTGAGGACATCGCGCACAACTTCCCCCGCTTCCTGGGCCTTGCGGAGCTGAAGCTCAACCGCGGGCTTCGCGTCGCCGACATGGAAGTGACCGACGAAATCTCTCTGGTCGACGGCGACGGCACGCTTCCACCTGACTTCCTCGAGGCGAGGGAGGTCAAGAACGCCGCCGGCATTCCCATCCGTGCCGTGTCGCTGCAGCAGTTGACGAACAGCTATATGGACCGGAGCGGCATGTCGCCGATCGGCTATGCCATCGTAGGCAGCACCATCAAGGCGCGTCCGATCTCCGATCAGGACCTCACCGTCACCTATTACGGCCGCATTCCGGCGCTGACGCCTTCCAACCCGACGAACTGGCTCTTGGAGAAGGCGCCCGACGTCTATCTCTTCGCGCTGGTCAACGAAATCGCCATCTGGGGCAAGGATGTGGACGGCGCCACCGCCGCGCAGCAACTGATGATGATGGCTCTTAGCGGACTGAAGATTGAGGACGAGCGCGGCCGCTGGGGCAATGCGCAGATGGTTGTCGGAGGCGTCACGCCATGACCTTGCTTTCCGCGATCAATCAGGTTTGCGATATCGTCTCGCTCTCGCAGTTCGACAGCGTCTATGGCTCCGACGAGCCGAACGCGCAGACGATGGTCGCGATGGCACAGGAAGCCGGCGACGAGATAGCGCGCCGTGCCGATTGGCAGAAGACGCTGAAATTTCACACGGCCACGGCGTCCCCTGAGAACCTCCCCGATGATTTCCAGCGGCTGACCCCCGGCGGCTCTGTCCGGACCTCTGCCGGCGCCTTCGTGCGTCCCGTCACCAACTCCGGGCAATGGGCGGTGATCGTCGGGATTCCGTCCACCACACCGTATTTCTTCATCAAGGCCGGACAGGTGCTGTTCTCGCCCGCCTCGGCCGCCGCCAGCGCGGTCATCGACTACGTGTCGAAGAACTGGGTCTTGAACGATCCGGCGGGGCCAAAGGCGACATTCGCGGCTGACGACGACACGACGCTCTTTCCGGAAAGGCTGCTCGTGAAGGGCATCATCTGGCGGTGGAAGCGACAGAAGGGCCTTGCCTATGAGGACAATCTCGCCGAGTTCGAAGCCGACCTCGCGCAGGAGATCAATGCCGACAGGGGGGCAGGATGAGAATTCAGCCAAGACCAGCCCGCATAGGCCAATCCAACCGGGGGTCGGTATCAGTAGGCCGGGAGCAGTCATCGCAGCCGGTGACCTTCCCTGCGCCAAAGGGAGGCCTTGTCACTACGGCGGACATGGCATCGCAAGAACCGGGCTCGGCAACGGTGCTGCGCAACTTCTTCCCGACCCTGATGGGCTGCAAAATCCGCGGAGGATCGCAGAAAAAGGGCCTCGCGGCAGACGGCGGCGATATCAAGAGCGCGTTCAAATACAAATACGGCTCGAATGAGAAGCTGTTCATGGCAACGAGCGCCGGCATCTACAACATGACCGCGCCGGCCGCCCCTCCGACCACCACGGCCGCGGATGTTTCGGGCATGAGTGGCGGCGACTGGTGCGCCTTCCAGCATACGAACGCCGGAACGTCCTGGCTGGTCTGTCTGAATGGCGCCAATGATCGGCAGCTTTACAACGGTACGACCTGGACGACCGCGCCGGCCATCACCTTCACCGATGGCACGACGATGCCGCAGTTGAATTATGGTTGGCTGTTCAAAAACCGGGAATTCTTCCTAAAGAACGGTACGCTTGACGCCTATTACCTGCCGGTCAACGCCATTGGCGGCGCGGCAGTCGTCTTCCCCCTCGGCGGCGTGATGAAGAAGGGCGGCTCGCTGCTGACCGGCTTCTCCTGGTCGCTGGAAAGCGGTGACGGCCTTTCCGACCTCTGCGTCTTCCTGTCGACCGAGGGCGAGATTGCCGTCTATGCCGGCTCTGATCCGTCGAGCGCTTCGGATTTCGCACTGAAGGGCGTCTACCAGATTGGCCGGCCGCTCGGCAAAAACGCCTGGATCAGGGCAGGGGGTGACATCCTCATTGCCACCACGGACGGCCTGACGCCGATGTCGCAGGTCTTCCAGCGCGACCGGCAGTCGCTTTCGCTTGTTTCCGTGTCGCGCCCGATCGAGGACGATTGGCGCAAGGCGGCAAATGCCACCGGAACCGGTTGGACGCTGAAGCAATGGCCGGAACAGAACCTTGTCTTCGTGGCCTTCCCCGAAAACACCGTCGTCACCGACACGACCTTTGTCCTGAACGTGCTCACCGGGCGGTGGTCGACGATCAGCAATTGGCAGGCGCTCTGCTATGAAACGCTTCAAGGCGGCCTCTTCTTCGGCTCCCTCGATGGCTACATGTGGCAGGGGGACGCCGGCGGTACGGATGACGGGCTTACCTTCTCGGCGAGCTACCTTTCGCAATTCTCGCCGGCCGGCCAGTTTGGTCAAAGGGCGACGGCGTCTCTCGCTCACATGTATTTCCGGGCGAAGACGAAGCCGAAGGTCAGGCTGTTCGCCAGAGCCGACTATGACCGCTCAGCGCCGACATTCGCGACTATCACGGAAGGCGATTCCTCTTCGTCCGAATGGGATGTCGGCCTCTGGGACGTGGCCCTTTGGGACGGCGTCTCCCAGGTGCAGCGCTACGATTTCCGGCAGAACGTGCGTGCCACCGGCGACATGCTGGCGGTGGGCTGTGTCATTACATCCGGCGGCGATTTCAAGCTCGATATCGAGGTTGACCTCGCCACGGTTCAAGTGTCGATCGGGGAGGCGAGCGCCTGATGTTGCCGAGCGACCCCGAAGCGGTGCGCGCCGCATTCCTGCGCTGGACGCGCGGCGACGAGGCGGCGGCCGACTTCCTCGCTGAAATAGCCGCGATTGCCCGCCTAGCAGACGACATCGTCGATGAGGACGAGAACCGGCAGCGCAATATCTGCTGGCTCCTGGTTCGGACGATGACGCGCTTGCCGCAGAACGTGTTCTTCAACCGCCATCTCTCCGCCCTGGCGCCGATCATTCACACCGTCATCGTTCAATGGGAACTTAGCGACGAATGGCGGTCCTCTCGGGACGCGCTGAAGCGGCAATTCGGATTCGTGATGCGCGAGGCGGTCGGCTCGATCGTCACCGCGGTTGCCGCGATCTGCGGCGGCTACGACCACGCCAAGACCACCACGGAAGACTTTTTTGAACTCTGCCATTCCGGCTCGCGAGAGACCGTCGAAGACTGGATAAAGGATTGAACGATGGGCCTTTACGGTAGCGCTCCAGAAGCTCCGGACCCGCAAGAAACGGCGTCCGCTCAGACGGCAACGAACATCGGAACCGCCGTTGCCAACAACGTTATGGGCAACGTCAATCAGGTCACGCCCGATGGCAACCTGACGTATACCTACACGACACAGAAGTGGAAGGACCCGATCAGCGGGAAGGAATACGACCTTCAGGTCCCGACAGCGACGCAATCCCTGTCTCAGCAGCAGCAGGCAATCAAGAACCAGACCGACGCCGCCGAACTGAACATGGCGACCCTCGCCAACAATCAGTCGGGCAAGCTGAACGACCTGCTCGGCAAGCCGATCAACATTGGCGGCGCACCGGCGGGTGGCAATGCGGGCGCAATCGGGCTGCCACAATACCAGCAGTTTGGCAGCGGGCCGCAGCTACAGACCAGCCTCGGCAATTACGGCAACGTTCAATCCTCTATCGCCGGCGCCGGCAACATTCAGAAGCAGGTAGCCGACAGCGGCCAGATCCAGAACCAGCTCGGCAATGCCGGGGACATCACCCGCAGCTATGAGACGGACTTCAGCGCCGACCGGCAGAAGGTCGAGGATGCGCTGATGCAGCGTCTCAACCCGCAGATGGAGCGGGATCGCGCTGCTCTGGAAACGCGGTTGACCAACCAGGGCCTGCAGCCGGGATCGGAAGCCTATAACCGGGCCATCGACGAAGCGAACCGGTCCTCCACGGATGCGCGCCTCGGCGCCATTCTGAGCGCAGGGCAGGAGCAATCCCGCCTTGCCGGGCTCGCCAATCAGTCGGCGACTTTCCAGAACTCCGCCCAGCAGCAGGCCTATAACCAGCTTCTCGGCTCCGGGCAGTTCGCCAACTCGGCGCAGGCGCAGCAATACGCCCAGAACGCCAACAACATGCAGATGGGCAATGCCGCCCAGCAACAGCAGTTCGGGCAGAACCAGGCGCAATTGCAGGCCAACAACGCCGCGCAGCAGCAGAAGTTTGGCCAAGGTCTGGCCGGTGCGCAGTTCGGCAACGACGCTCTGCAGCAGCAGTACCAGAACCAGAACACGGCAACGGCCGGTAACAACGCCCTGCAGGATCAGAGCTTCAACTCGCAGCAGTCGAAGTTCAACATGCAGAACCAGCAGCGGGCGCAGTACCTGAACGAGCTCTACGCCCAGCGCAACCAGCCGATCAACGAGATTATCGGGCTGATGTCCGGGGGCCAGGTCAACAGCCCGAGCTTCGTCCCGACACAGAGCAACCCCATGCCGACCGTCGATTATGCCGGCCTCGTGCAGCAGGACTATGCGAACAAGATGGGCGCGTACCAGCAGAACCAGGCGGGCATCGGCAGCCTTATGGGCGGACTCGCCGGGATGTTCACGCTGTCGGACAAGACGGCGAAGAAGGACATCAAGAAGGTCGGCGGGCTCTATGAGTACCGGTACAAGGGCGAAGGCAAGAACGCTCCGAAGCGCATCGGCGTGATGGCGCAGGAGGTCGAGAAAGTCCGCCCCGACGCCGTACGCAAGGGTGCAGACGGCTTCCGGCGGGTGAATTACGGCGCGCTGTTCGATGCAGGAAGGAAGAAATAGATGGCCTACTCGTTCCTGTTCGGCGGCAATACCAAGGAGACGCCCGACACGCTCTCTCGCAAGCGCGAGATGGCGGACCTTCTTGCTTCCCAACTGATGGGGGACACGCCGAAGAACGCCTATGAAGGCATCGGTGCCATGCTGAAGGGTGCAGCCGTGGGCATCGGCCGTCATCGGGACGGCAAGGCGGAGAAGGCCGGGCGTAGCGCTGCGGATAACCTGTTCAACCGGATCATCGGCCAAGCGCCTGATGTGAGCGCATCGAGCATGCTTTCTCCGGGCATCAAGCCGGCGAGCACGAGCACGAGCGCAGGCACTGGCGCGGCGGCATCGGTCAATGTTGATCCCTCCGTTCGCGATGGTATCGTGCAGACGGCGAGCGCCCTTGGCGTGGACCCTGTCGATCTGGCGACCGCTATCTCGTATGAGACCGCCGGCACCTTCGACCCGACCAAGGCAGGGCCAACCACGAAATGGGGCAAGCATCGCGGCCTGATCCAGTTCGGCGAGCCGCAGGCGCAGCAGTACGGCGTCAACTGGGACGACCCGGTTGGCTCCCAGCTCGGCGAGAATGGCGCCGTTGCGAAATATCTGCGGTCGACGGGCGTCAAACCGGGCATGGGCCTTCTCGACATCTATTCGGCCATCAATGCCGGCGGAGTTGGCCGTTACAACGCGTCTGATGCTGCCGCAGGAGGCACGCCCGGTACAGTTCGCGACAAGGTCGAGGAACAGATGGCCGGTCACAGAGTCAAGGCCCTCGCGCTGTTCGGGGACCAGGGGCAGGAAGTCGCAAGTCTTGATCCCGCCATCGGCATGCCTCCCCAGACGGCCGCAGGCGCGGTCAACGCGATGGCTGCCGGAGGTGGTGGAGGTGGCGCACCGCCGCCGTCTCTCTCCGAGGAGGTCGCCGCCTTCGAACAAACACCGGAATATCAGGCACAATTCCCCGGCAGGAACGCGCAGCAGCCTTCGCAGGGACCAATCCAGAACGCTCCGCAGCAGCAGCCTGCCATTCCTCCGCAGTTCCAAGGCTCTCAGCAGCTCGCCAACGCCCAGGGCGGCATCATTCCCGCGCTGATGGACGGTTCTCCGGCTTCTCCCGAGCAGGTCGCTCAAGCGCAGGCAATGGGGCAGCAGCAGGCACCGCAGCAGGCGCCGACACAGGCCCGGCCGGACAAGATGGCTTTGCTTCAGGCTCTCAGCAATCCGTGGCTATCGCAGGAGCAGAAGGCCGTTCTGCAGACGCTTTACCAACAGCAGGAGCAGGAAGAGCAAGCAGCCCGTGAGCAGCAGATATGGCTTCAACGCCAGCAGTACGAGCAGGAAGCGCAGCGCAACGACCCGACTTATCAGATCGGCCTTGAAAAGAGCCGCATCGAGCTTGAGGACGCGAGGAAGCCCAAGCGACAGCCGCTGATCAATGCCGGCAACGGCAACGTCTACGATCCCAACGAAGACAAGTGGCTCACGGCTCCCAGCGGAAGCGGCGACGGAAGCTTCCGGTTCAACGGCAACTCTGTCGAGGCTCAGGCCCTGAACGGCTTAATGGAAAGCGGGCAGCTTACACCTGAGCAGGCACAGCAGCTTGCAGCGGGCAAGACAATTTCAGGTCCGAACGGCGAGATCATCTTCCTGACCCCGCAGGGCGTGTTCGGGCAGTCTTCCGCGGGCGGTCAGCCGCAGCAAATGTCTGGGTCCCAGCCGGCATCCAATCAGCCACCGCAGCAGCAGATGCAGCCGCAGACTCAGATGCCCGGGCAAACGACACCGAAAGGTAACATCCAAATCACCCCTCCGAAGGTCACCGTCGACGAGAAGGAAGCGGCAACGTTTGCAGACCGAATGAACACATCCGGCGGGCTGATCGAACAGTTTGAGGGCGCCGGCCTGGGCGTCTGGGATCAGGCGGTTCGCGGTAATGATTACATCCCCGATTTTCTCGAGAACTGGATGGTAAGCGACGATTTCCAGAATTTCGACCAGGCACGGCGCGACTTCATCAATGCCCAACTGCGCCGAGAGTCGGGCGCCGTCATTTCCGCGGAAGAGTTCGACAATGCGAATAAGCAGTATTTTCCGCAGCCGGGAGACACCAAGGAAGTCCTTGAGCAGAAGCGCCGGAACCGACAGACGGTTGTCGACGGAATGAAACGTTCTGCTGGCCCAACATATGGCCGGTCAAACAACGACGGCGCTGATCCATTGGGGATTCGATAATGCCAACCATTTCCGAGGTCCGACAGAAGTTTCCGCAGTACCACGATTTGAGTGACGATCAGCTCGCGGATGCGCTTCACCGGAAGTTCTACAGCGATATTCCTCGCGAGGAGTTCAATGCCAAGATCGGTTATGATGCCAAGCCCCGCCCGAGCGGCCGACACCTGTCCTTTGAGGAAGGTGCCGAAATGCTCGATCGGGAGGAGCGCATGGCGGGTCCCAGCGGCACCTTCGGGGCTGCCACGACTAGCTATCTCAACAGCATGCCTATTGTTGGCCCCATGCTTCTTGGCACCGCCCAGCGGGGTGCGGCGGCGCTGTCTTCCGCCTTCAACGGCGAGAGCTACGACGACAACCTGAAGGAAGCGCAGGCGATTACCGAGGCTGCCCAAGCGGCCCATCCGTATGTATCTGCGGGTGCCGGAGTTACCGGCGCGGTGGCCGGAACTCTGCCGATGGTTGTCGCTGCTCCGGCAGCCTTCGGTGGGGGCAGTGCCGGACTACTCGCCCGTTCTGGCATGTCGATGGTTGGCGGAGGTGTCGTCGGCGGTACTGATGCTGCCGTTCGATCAGGTGGCGACTACGATGAGATCAAGAACGGCCTCGAGTGGGGGGCCGGTTTAGGTCTCGTTGGCCCTGCAGTGGGCAAAGTTGTCGGTTCCGGTGCACGCAAACTCGTGAATGCTTATCGAACCTCTCAGGCCGCAAAGGCGGCGGGCACTAGGGCAGGGACTATCAACCAACTTGCCAAGGCCATCGCAGGCGACGGCCTTGACGAAGCCGCAGTGCGGTCCCGGCTCGACACTTTGGGCCCAGAGAGCATGATCGCTGACCTTGGGCCGAATACACAGAGTAAAGCTGCGGCCCTCGCAGCGATGCCCGGTCGGGGGCAGGAGGTCATGCGCTCTGCGCTTGAGGCAAGGCATGCGGGTGCGAACGCCCGTCTCGCAGCCACAGTTGACGAGACACTCGGGCGTACTGTCGTTCCGTCAGGGATAGAGCGCGGGATCGAGGCCAATCAGCAGCTACTGTCGCCCCTGTATCGGGATGCATTTAGTCAGGCGCGGCCCTACGACATAACGGCGATTACACATGACCTTGACAGGTCGATCCAGACGTTGCGCGGTGACGCCCAGCGAGCGCTTCAGCGTGTCCGCGGGATGTTGAATGTCAATGGTCAGGATGTCGTTTCCAATGACCCACGGGTGGTGTTCCAGACACGCCAGGCAATCGACGGTGTACTCGCCACGGAAGCAAACCCCAAGGTCATCTCAGCACTTACCGAAACGCGGCAGATGCTTGATGACGCGCTTACTCGTGCCGTTCCACGCATCAAAGAAGCCGATGCCGCGTATGCCGAGTTGGCACGTCAGCGAGAGGCCGTCCAACGCGGCCAGAGCGTCTTGGACCATGGCCGCACGGCTCCTCGGCCATCGGAGCTAGCTGCCGAGGTTCAGAAGGGTGCTCTTCCACAGGGAATGCAAATCGGTCCCTCGGCAGTGCCACTGAGGCTTTCGCAGGGCGCGAGAGC